>Ga0100380_10000772_pt1 | contig 35560 bp, 40 predicted proteins | sample CryGeymeta201504_FD_80417 | JGI IMG/M metagenome (GOLD analysis project Ga0100380, IMG submission 80417) | Groundwater microbial communities from Crystal Geyser aquifers in Utah, USA - Crystal Geyser metaG 2015-04 | ecosystem: Environmental > Aquatic > Deep subsurface > Groundwater | place... | reverse complement strand
TACTTGGTAGCGATCGAAATGATATCTTCTGATACAACTATAGGCCCTTTTCTCATGAAAGTAATTATACATGATTATTGATAAAAGACTAAGTTATTTTTTCTAATCTCCTAAATCTGAGGGGGAATAAATAATTTTATCAGCATTTGTATACAAGCAGGTTTCCAACAAGAGCGATCTATAGTTTTAGTTTAGTACCTAATCAACGAGTAGCAACTGATGTGTTTGCTGGTTAGTTTTTTTTGTATACAGCAGAAGCCCAATCAAACTCATCATACCAAACACAAGTAAAATATAACTCGGTGAAGCATCGTGGCGCGCCCCGAGCTTGATTGCAATGATAGGCGTAACGCCTCCACCAAGGCAGGCAGCGAGAGAATAGATCAAATTAACAATCGAGCATCTTAGTGAAAGCGGGAAAATTTCGGTAATAAAAACAGGGGTAACTGCAAAAATGGCCGCACAGGGCACGGCAATTAAACATTCGCAAAACAACACGTAAACCCATGAGCCTGAAGTTAAACACATAAAATACGGCACGGAAAATAACAAGATTACCGTAATCCCCGTTAATAGAATACGAACACGTCCGTATATATCTGACAATATTCCCATCACAGGAATTAACACCGTCACCACAGCCAAACCACATGAATTCATAAATAAAGCCTGTGTATTTGACAACGTATTAACGGTGACAAGATGAATAGGTGCATACACAAACATCATGACGGTTGTGGCAGCACCAATTAAGACCAACGAAAAAACAACACATGAATCAAACAACTGCCGCTTTAATAACCTCATGGTATTCACAAAAATATGGCTTAATGATCGGATTTCACTTCGTGCATGCGTCTCAATAAATTCCTTACTTTCAGGAATAGAGCGGCGTATCCATAAGCCAAAAAGCATCGTGATAAAAGCAAGAAGAAACACCAAACGCCAACCCCAGACAGGGAGTACGTGAAGATCAATTAAATATAAAACCAAGGCGCCCGTGAGAGAGGCCACCAGCATGCCCGTATTCACGCCAAAAGCAGCCCAAGAACCAAAATAACCTTTCTCATTTTTTTCACTGCTTTCAATCAGCAACGATACCGAGCTAATGTACTCACTACCAGCAGAAAAGACCTGAACGAGTCGAATAAATAACAAAAGCAAGACAGAAATGACACCAACCTGATTATAAGACGGTAAAATACCAACCAATGCCGTACACATTCCCATCAAAATAATGCTTAACGTTAACATGCGCTTCCTACCGATTTGATCAGCAAGCATACCTCCAACAAAACCGCTCAATGGCCTTAATATGTAGGTCAGTAAAAATAAAAAAAACATATCAGAAAGCTTAGAGCCAGGAGGTAAAAACGCTTTGGATAAAAAAACAGAAAATAACCCCCAGATCATATAATCGTACATCTCGAGTAGATTACCAATAGCACCGCTGATAATGATTTTTTTGGATGTTTTTTTAAACATATTTTTTTAAGCTTCGTTTTTAATTTTAAGCTCACCAACACGTACTAATTCATCATGAAAACCAAGTGAGTTAACGTCTGTAACTTTATCCAAAAAAATTACACCATCTAAGTGATCATATTCATGCTGCAAAACACGTGCATGAAGATCAGATACTTCACGTTCTATCAGAACACCATCCGCATCATAACCGCGATAACGAATAGACTTAAAGCGTGAAACTTTTCCGCGTAGCATGCCAACACTTAAACAGCCCTCATAGTCTTCTACACATTCATCTGATAGTGGCTCATACGTTGGATTAAATAAAACAGTCATGGGAATGCTTGGCAGATGCGTATGCACAGGGTGTTGTTCCATGCCAAACACAATCGCTCGTTTGTTGATACCAATTTGTGGTGCGGCTAAACCCAGGCCGTTTTCAGCCTGCATCATTTCAAACAACGTAGCTTCTAATTGTTTAAGTTCAGGTGAGCCAAACTCTTCATCCAAAATCGCATCGGACGGTTGGCGTAACGATGGGTTACCTAAAAGAACAATTTTATTGTGTTCCATCATTTTTCATTTACCTTTGTTTGTATTCTGCACCACACGCAGAAAAGGTTTAATACTCAGACCTGAGGCTTTGGAACTGAATTCACTTAAATTAGGCGGTGTATGTTTCGTCGCATAGACATTGTACCGCTCTCTCAATGATTTATAAAAGTAATCGCCCATATCAATTAAGCCAAACAGGTTTTCTGTGTAGTACTGACGTAAATTTTTATATTTTTCGTCGGTAGCAAACGAATACACCAGGCGAAAATCACCGATGGGTCGGCAAATCGTCATACCTACTGTTAAGTGATGATGCTTCAGTTTAATTTTTTCAAGTTTATCATGCGAATAATCCCACCATAATAAAGCATTTTTAAGTTCGGCCTCAGGAAAAAACGCATGATCATGTACCCATAAATTTTGATGAATCAGATTATATTCAATCGTAGGTGTGCTAGAAAATACCATCAACTCATCAGATGGGTCGATACAGGCCATCGCCATGTGCGTAATACCATGTAACCCTCGGAGGTTTGAAAACACCTTTTTAACATACGGACGATTTTCAAATAAAATCTCAATAACTTCAGGGTGTAACGTGATTGCTTGTTTTTGAGTGGACAAACATTCAAGCTTTTTTGACTCGTACATCATCGTTAATTCCATGGAAACGCATAATGGAGTTGATCGACATATCAATGACTTTCAAAATTTCTTTCGAATCGGCCTCAATATGGGTCGCGTCATGAATAATATCCAGAATATAGCTGATAAGCTCTTGTTTATTTTTTGTGATATCAAAAAGATCCGCGCACTTTGAAAGAATATACTCAAGTAAGTCGGGTTCTATCTGAATGAGATTTTTCTGACCAAGGTTGTTGGGTATATCCCCTTCCTCCCCATACAAAAGCCAACCAGGAGATACTTTCAGCCATTTTGCAATTTTATAGGTGATATCAACATCGGGTAGAGCATCACCCAAAGCATAACGCCTTGCCATTTGATGTGAACAACCACTCACTTCAGCCAGTTTACTGATCTTCACGCCTGCTTTGGATTTGGATGACGCTAAATCGGCTTGTTGCATGAGAGCTGTAAGCCTCCGAGCAAATCCACGAACAAAATGTTCTCGTTCCAATTGAGTCTCCTCTTCAATATAGGATAACAGTATATCTTCATTGTTTATTGTGTTCAATAAATTCAAAATTTTACAAACAAAAAATATCATACAACTTAAAGTTAAGTTTATATCAACTTTAAGTTGATTTTAAATGCAACTTAAAATAAAATTTCATTCCGTGACAGGGTAGTAAATGCTTCAAATAATGAGTAAAAAATAACAAATAAGGATCAAAGGAGATAACATGATCAATCACCCTAAATTACAAATTTATCAAGGCATGATCCAGTATCTACTGGACTCGACCGGCTATGACTTAAAAAATATAGCCGCCTTATCAAACGCGTCCATTAAAAATATTTGCACCATTTATCATGGTGATGAACTGCCAGCAAATTTTTCATCATCCGAAAAGCATCTCGTGCAGCTGTACCAAATGGTTATTGAATTAAATTTCAAACAAGGAAGCAATTTGAGTTACTTAGCTAAGGAACGCAAACATGAAAACACTCAACATTCAACAAGCTGCTGAATTTCTTGGTGCACATAAAGAAACAGTTCGTCGTCTTGTCGTATCAGGTGATCTCCCTGGCGTTAAGATCGGTCGAGCTTGGCGTTTTATTGAACAAGATCTTGCGATGTATATGCGAAACAAGTACTCTACTTGCGATGCATCGTGGGGTGTCGATACAGGAGATAACACATGGCCCTCACGAAAAAAAATGGCTTCTGGTGGATCGACATCACATTTGGTGACCAGCGTATACGCAGAAGCACTAGGACTAAAGTAAAACAACAGGCTCAAATATTCCATGATAATTTTCTACAAGATCTATGGAATAACAAGCACACCAAATCACCCCAGCAAAAATCGTGGGTAGATGCTGTTGTGCGATGGTTAGAAGAATCAGCGCATAAGCGAAGTTTAGTGACGGATAAATATCATTTAGCCTTTTTAGATCCTTATCTTGGCCAGAAAATGTTAAATGAAATTAACTCGGAACTTATTGAGTTTATTGCGCAAGAAAAAGAGCAAACCAACGTTACACCAACGACGGTCAACCGAATGTTGGAAATTATACGTGCTATTTTGAACAAAGCTCATAAAGAATGGCAGTGGATAAACACCATGCCATTATTCAGAATGAGAAAAGTTGAAAATAAGCGTATACGTTGGTTGAGCAAAAAACAGGCTGACACATTGCTTCAACAGCTGCCAAGTCATTTGAAAGATATGGCAGCGTTTACTTTGGCAACGGGTTTACGGCAATCTAATGTGACTCAATTGCAGTGGAATGAAGTGGATTTAATTAGAAAACACGCCCTCATTCATCCTGATCAATCGAAAACAAAGAAAGCGATCCCGGTTCCTTTAAACTCTGAAGCAATCGCCATCATAGAAAAACAAAAGGGCTTACATCCCCTCTTTGTATTTACCTATTTTGGTAAGCCTGTTACACGGTGTAATAATCATGCTTGGCAAAAAGCATTGGTTCGAGCAGGAATCAAAGATTTTCGCTGGCATGATTTACGCCATACTTGGGCAAGTTGGCACGTGCAAAATGGTACCTCATTGCAAGAATTACAGCAATTAGGTGGATGGTCAGACTATGAAATGGTATTACGTTATGCGCACCTTTCAAGTGACCATTTGAAGGCGGCAGCCGAAAGAATTACAAAAAATTCTGGCACGTTTTCGTCACTATAACTTGGTTTTTACGGCACGTTTCGGACTAAGTAATGTCTAACTCTTTGATTTTACTGGATTTTAATGGTGCGCTCGGAGAGATTCGAACTCCCGACACCTTGGTTCGAAGCCAAGTACTCTATCCAACTGAGCTACGAGCGCATAAAAATGGGTGTATAATATATGGTGGGCCGTATAGGATTTGAACCTATGACCAAAAGATTAAAAGTCTTCTGCTCTACCAACTGAGCTAACGGCCCCAAAGACGAAGAGATCATACCGGATCACACGAAAATATCAAGAGGTAAATGGCATTCCATTTGGATTCTTTTCATTATTTATATCATAAAGATCATTTGATGTCGCCAAAACAGTCCAACCTGCTAAATCAAAGCGTTTTTTGCAGGTTAATAATCGATGGCTCGGAACCAGTACAAACAAAACATCCGCTCCCATCGCCCCACAACCTTTGCATGCTAAAACATCCTGATCTTGAATTAAGTGGGCAAGCTGTTCCTGTGTTCTTTCAGCCACTAAATTAAGTGCAGTTAATGCCTGATGATAGGCTTTCACGGCATCGATCAATTGCTGACTGTCTGCGTTCAGAAAAGCCTCCTGCCCTGACAATACAATAGCACTCAATGCAGTCATAGCATCCATCAAGCATATATCTTGAAGATGGTGATGTGTTGGAAGCTTGTCACCCGTGTGCAATAAAATAAACGCCATATCTGTAAATGGCCAAGCATATGAAGCGAATATTGTATGATGATGAATAGCCACACATCCTGATGAAGCTTGTGCTAATACATCATAGCCACTGGGGCGAACGCCCTGTCCTGTTTGCCAACTGCATGCCCAATAAGCTTCTAACAGTGCGGCATGATTCGTGTGTGGTTGTAATCCTGCAGCCCAATATGCGCCGAGAAATTGCGCGCTGGATGCACCAAGCCCACCGATGCCTTGATAAGGATCATGCCATGTGAGCTCTGAATCTATCGCGGCACCTGCCTTGGCCCAAAATAACCCGGCGGGTGAATCAGGATGAATAGCGGGTTTTGTATGCTCACGCGAAAGCCCCACTTCAAAACATGGCGTGGTGGTGAGTATGATCGCAGGGCCACCACGCAATGCCGCGTACTCACCCAATAAAAAAGTTTTTGCTGGAATCATCCACGTCATAAACGAACAGGTGCCGCGTGTCGCAACTCCGCTAAAAGCGTGATGGCTTGTTTTAGACTCACCCGACGGTGCAATGTAAGCCAATGTTGCAAGCGTTTTTTGAGCACAGGAAGCTCGTCGTCGTTCGCTCCTGCCACTAAGAGCAAGTTATCGATATGTAATTTCATGTGGCCCTGGATAATACCTTCCGTACACAAAGCATTAATGGCACCTAAATTTTGAACCAAGCCTACAGCCGCCAGTACACGTGATAAGTGCGACGCCGAAGTAACACCCAGCATCTTTAAACAAAGCTGCGCCGTGGGGTGCAGGGCCGTGACCCCACCGACGGTACCCACCACCAAAGGCGCGGTTAACTCGCCCGTTAAGACACCATCTTGATAACGCCAGTGTGAAATCGCTTGATAAGCACCCGAGCGAGATGCATAAGCATGAACACCGGCTTCGACTGCACGCCAATCATTTCCTGTTGCAATCAAAATAGGATCAATGCCATTCATCACGCCTTTGTTATGCGTTGCTGCACGATAAGGATCGATTTCAGCAAATAACGAGGCTTCTTGAATGCGTTCTCCCAAGTCTTGTTCGATGTTGTTAATCACAACCCGTGCACGTGCAAGTTTTTGATCGTTTAAATTGGATAAAATACATAATCCAACTTTTTCATGGGTGAGCGTTTCAATAGGCTCTTTTAAATATTCAAGCACCTGATTAATAATATTCGCGCCCATGGCATCACAACTGTTCATACTTAAATGAATCACCGCCATATCATCCCCATCAGGACGGGATAGGCGACGCAAGACCATATCCATAACACCCCCACCTCGCTGCACCATGGTGGCAGCAACGTCTTGGTTGGCTTTATCTATGAGCGCTACACGATGATCTGCAAAACACGCTTCTAAGCGCTCAAAATTTTTAACCCGGGGAATTTGTATTTGGCCTAAAATGCAATCACCTAAAACATCTGTGGTGATGCTGCCTTGCTTACGAATCCACTTGGCGGTTTTAGACAAAGCCGCCACAATCGAGGTTTCTTCAACGGCCATCGGAATCACATAATCGTCACCATCGATGCAAAAATTAGTTGCAACCCCAAGAGGTAACTGGAAATAACCAATGACATTTTCGATGAGTTTATCACCTAAATCAAGTTTACGAACGCCACCTTCACACAAATACGACACATCATCTTGACTCAAAGCCCCCATATCGATCAGGCGCTCGAAGCGTTCGGTACGTGATAATTTAGAAAAGCCTTCAAAACCAACGTGGGCGTTTTTATTTAACAACGGACTTTCTCCCTTAGCTCACTTAAATGACGACTGCCTGTGCAGAATAAAGCAACACGTAGTTCATATTCAATGGTTTGCATCACATGAATCACTTCATCAGTTGACTGTATCGCGGCTTCTAACATGGGTTTTGCAAACGCAACGGTACGTGCACCGAGTGCAAAAAGTTTTGCGGCATCCAGGCCATGCCGTACACCACCCGAACCCCAAATTTCAAAATCAGAAGCAACATCTTGACCTGATCGTACACTTTGGACGGTATCAATACCCCAATTTCGAAACGTTTGCGCTGCTTGTTGACGCATGGGCGCATGCGAAGCACGATGCCCTTCAATACGCCCCCAGTGTGTACCACCTAACCCACTCACATCGACGGCGGCAACACCGATATTATATAAACGTACTAAAGTTGGCGTTGAAAAACCACAGCCTGTTTCTTTGACCACAACGGGCAAACCTAAATGTTTAACCAACGCTGCGAGTGCATCCCAACAGCCTTTAAATTGTGGCGTACCTTCAGGTTGAATGCATTCTTGCAATGGATTGCAATGAATCATGAGCGCACGTGCATCCAGTGCTTCGGTCAAACGTAAAATATCATCCATAGGCGTTGTAATCAGCTGAGCAATGCCTAAATTGCTATACAATTCCACCTGAGGATAGGCCTTACGAAGCGGTTTCCAAGCTAAGCGTGCATCTGGATCGGTTAATTCACGACGCTGCGATCCTACCCCCATCGCCCAACCGGATTCTGCACAGGCCTCCATCAAATGACGATTCACATGCTCAGCCTTAGCATGACCTGCAGTCATCGAAGCCACCATGAAGGGCTTTTCAACCGGCATACCGAGTCGTGTACTGGATATATTCAGCACATCAAAATCAAGATCAGGCAAAGCTTCGTGCATCAATTGCACCGCATCAAGCCCATTCAGTTCATAGGCTTGATTGGCCTGCATTAATGCGAGTTCAATATGATCTTGTTTTCGCTTCTCAAATTGGGTGTAATCGTCTGACATGCCTCTCCCAACGTGGCTATGCACCAAATGAAGCAAATTCTATCATACTTACCTTACATTCAACCACTCAATAACACGCATATCATCCACCCTTTGTATTTAAAGCCAATTTCGTATTATCCTAAGCTATGCTCGATAGGTATGGTAACCATGGCAAGGATGAATGACGCGACTGCAACGTTAGCCCAAACACCGGATAGTGCCACAAAAAGTGCACGTTTTTTATTCGATGCTAAAAACCATCGCTACCTGTGCGAAGGGCACTGGTCAACACTTTATCTCGGTGATATAACCGCAGAATTTGAGCCCCCATCTCCAAGCTCATCAAGCTCAAAACCAACCTTAACGATCAGCGCCGAGCGCCTAGAAACGTTTGACAGTGCCGGTGCGCTTGCTTTACTCCAATTCATTGAGACACTGAAGCAAGTAGGTTATGACATAAAGCTTACGCATTTCAACGACGGTCAAAACGAACTCTTGCATCTTGTGCAAGATAAACAACACACATTAGATGAACATCCTCCTGCGCCGCCACCTAAGCCTCATACCGGTGAAGATTTTTTTGAAACACTGGGCCGCGAAGCTGTATCTAAATTTCACCAATGCGATGGGCTGTTAATTTTAGTCGGCGATCTAACCAATAAAATTGTTCTAGCCTTTGGTCATTGGCGTCGATTTCAGTTCCCAAGCATCGTATCCAATATCAATAGCACCGGAATCAAAGCCCTTCCCATTATTGCGCTTTTGTCTTTCTTAATTGGTGTTGTGCTTGCTTATCAAATGGGTTTACAGCTTGAAACCTACGGTGCTAATGCTTTTATTGCTTACCTATCTGGGATGGCTATTTTTCGAGAATTTGCACCACTGATTACTGCGATTATTGTTGCCGGCCGAACCAGTTCGGCCTTTACCGCACAAATCGGTAGTATGAAAATCAACGAAGAAATCGATGCTTTAACCACCATGGGTCTCTCGCCAACGGAACTACTCGTTTTACCCAAGGTCTTAGGTTTATTATTTGTGCTTCCACTTGTTGTTTTTTGGGCCGATGTGTTCAGTATATTAGGCTCGATGGTGATGTCTAAATTCATGCTCCATGTCAGTTATTACGAATTTTTGACTCGCTTAAAACTTGAAGTGGGTACCCAGCAACTGATGCTTGGTTTATACAAAGCACCTGCCTTTGCCCTACTCATTGCCTTAGTAGGTTGTTTTCAAGGTTTTCGTGTCCAAACCAATGCCGATAGCATTGGCAGCCAAACCACAAAAAGTGTTGTGCAAGCCCTCTTTCTGATTATTATTACAGATGCCGCTTACTCTGTAATCTACAGCTGGTTGGATCTTTAATGACTCAAATCAAAACGCCCATTATTGAAATTTCTGGCTTAAAAAATTACCTTGGCGATCAGTGGGTGCATACCGACGTGAACCTATCCGTCAATCAAGGCGAGATCTTCGGTATTATTGGTGGAAGTGGTAGCGGTAAAACAACGATTCTGCGTAGCATTCTGATGCTTTTAAAGCCAACAGCTGGCTCCATTCATGTGTTTGGGCAAGCCTTAGAGAATATTGACCAACATGATGCAGAACAACTGTACAAGCGCTGGGGTGTTTTATATCAACATAGCGCTCTGTTTTCTGGCATGAGCGTCTTAGAAAACATCATGTTCCCCATGCAAGAGCTTGCGAATTTACCTGAAAAATTTATTAAACAGCTTGCACTGATTAAGCTTGTTCTCGTAGGTTTACCGACCCATGCAGCTTATAAATTACCATCCGAACTCAGTGGTGGTATGCAGCGACGTGCGGCTGCTGCGCGTGCGATTGCGATGGATCCTGAGCTATTATTTTTAGATGAACCAACATCAGGCCTTGATCCGTTAGGTGCTAAACAATTTGATGAATTGATTTTATTTTTACGACGCGCACTCAACTTAACGGTTGTTATCGTAAGCCACGACATTGACTCGCTTAGCCGAACCGCAGATCGTGTTGCTTTTGTCGGCGAAGGTGAAATTCTTGCAATCGATCCTATTGACAAATTGATGAAAAATAAACACCCTTTAATTAGTAAATATTTTAGTAAAAACATAAACTAAATTAATTAATAATTATTAATTTGTTAAATTTGGAGACTTCATAGCTTGGAAGCAAAAACTCATTACACCCATGTTGGAATCGCCGTCTTACTCCTTGCCGTAAGCTTACTTTCCGCGAGTCTGTGGCTTTCTATTGGGTTTGATAATAAAAACTACCGCAATTATTTAGTTTACCTAAACGAACCCGCAGGTAGCCTCACCGAAGATTCGATGGTCAAATATAATGGCGTGCTTGTTGGGCTTGTTAACTCGATTGAACTTAATCAAAATAATCCTCAACAAGTGATTTTAGTTTTAAAAATTGATGAAGATATTCCTATTACAGAAGGCACGCAAGCAACCCTTATCTCTCAAGGCATCACAGGCACAACTTATTTGGGCCTTTCATCAACCTCACCATCGCTTAAACCGTTGAAGAAAACACCCGGCAGTCCCTACCCGATTATTCCATCAAAGCCTTCGTTTTTTTATCAGCTTGAAAAAAATATTGATAAATTAACCCAGCAAGTTAACCGTGTTTTTGATAAAGAAAATACCGAGAATATCCGGCTAACACTTGAACATTTAGAAAAGCTCTCGGCGGTATTTTCCAACAACGACTCCAGCATTGATGAAAGCCTTAAAGAATTACCCAAATTGATTAAAGGCCTCAAAGTAAGCGCTCAAAAATTTGATGTGATGGCTGATGACATCTCCGTCTCAGGAAGACAATTTACAACCACCATGAAAGCTGGGAAAAATAGCATCGATCAAATTTCACAACAAACACTTCCGCCAGCGACCCTGTTGTTAAGACGCCTCAATGATATTGCGGCAAACCTTGAAAAAATGAGTGCGGCCATGCGGCAAGATCCATCCGTTGTTTTACGTGGAAGTGCCCCACCTAAACTTGGCCCAGGAGAGCGTCCATGAACCTCGTAAATAAACCTACATCCATCGGCTTGTTACTCAGCTTTGCCGTACTGGCAGGCTGCTCCCCTATCAAAACACCCGTTACCCATCAATACACATTAGATATACCCGCTCATAAAAAATCATCACATCAACGTCTTAATTATTCATTGCTTATTTCAAAACCCGAAGCCATGGCAGGTTATCAAACCGAACAAATGCTTTATGTCCAAAAACCTTTTACCCTTGAACCTTTTGCCAAAAATGCTTGGGCTAGCCCACCTGCCGCCATGCTCTACCCAATACTCGTCCAACATATACAAGGCAGCCATGTATTTCGTGCAATTACCTCAAGCCCATTTGCTGACAAAACAGACTATCGATTAGACACGCAATTGCTTACGCTCAATCAAAACTTTTTAAGTAAGCAGAGCACGTTAAATTTTACCGCTAAAATCGCAATCACACGTGTAGCTGATAACCATGTGCTTGCATCACGGCTAATTGTCAAACGCATACCTTGCTCGAGCAACACACCTTTAGGTGGTGTGATTGCGGCCAATCAGGCAAGCTCGGCTTTCGCAAAAGATACGCTTGATTTTGCAGTTACACAGGTTCAACGAGATATTACGCACAAAAAAACTTAACATCCTCCATAGTCAAGCCATGAAAATCTTTGTACAATTAAGATCTCATGAGAAATAAAAATAATAAACTTATTTTAACAAAAGGATACTTACAGATGAGCACAAAATTCTTACTGAAAATGGGAGCTCTTGCGGCAGGTTCACTTTTGATAGCTTCGTGTTCTAAAACAAACGATCTTTTAGATAGTGCTGGATTTTCTTCGAATGGCTTAGGTCGACTGACGCATTTTGCGGGCCAAGAAGCCGGTGAAATGTACACAACGCAAGCGCCGCATAACCAAATTTATTTATTTGCTTATGACAACAGTGGCGTTGCATCAAAATATGTTAATTCGATTCATGCCCAAGCAAATTATCTCAAATCACATCATAACGCACGTGTTCTTTTAGCAGGAAACACCGATGAACGTGGTAGTCGTGAATATAACGTCGCGTTAGGTGAGCGTCGTGCAAAATCGGTCGCTCAAATGTTACGCGTGGCCGGTGTTGATAAACGCCAAATGCGTGTGGTGAGCTATGGCAAAGAAAAACCCATTAACTTAGGCCATGATGCCGAGTCACATGCTCAAAATCGACGTGTAGAATTAACGTACGAGGCAAAATAATGAAACCATCCGTTCATCACATCGTCGTTGCCATGGGATTAAGTTGCTTTCTTGCGTTACCTACGTTTGCTGAAGCTCCCGTGGTGGATGAGAGCGAAAACTACGCGCTCTTTGATGAACAACTGGCTGCAACTGAGCAGCCAGATTTTCCTCTCGCCCAAGCGCAAACTGTACATGAAGAAGAACGTATTGCACTTGCTTTTGATGACACTCCGCGTAACGAAATACCCGAAGACGATGATGCAACCCTGTTTGATAAGCTGCAAAGCATGCAACAAGAAGTCAACAATTTACGCGGTCAGCTCGAAGTCCAAACCCACGAAATTCAAGTATTAAAGCAACAACAGCTCGATTTTTATAAAGATCTCGATGCGCGTTTACGCGATCCCAACACAACGGCATCAAACAGCCTTTCGCAAACAGCGCATCCAATCACCGAACAATTGCAAGATGATCAAGAAACCGAAAAATCTTCGCCCCTTTTAGCAACAGAAAATTCGGCCCCACGTGGCAATCCTGCGGATGAGCAAATTAGCTACCTTGCCGCTTACGAACTCATTAAGAACAAAGAATTTGACAAAGCCGTGATGGCTATGAACAGTTTTATTCGCCAATATCCTCGCGGTGGTTATACCGCTAATGCCCATTACTGGCTCGGTGAGTTATACATGGTTAAAAAAGCCTATCCTGATGCGATTGAGCAATTTAAAACCGTACTCAAAATATTCCCGTCATCCAGCAAAACGTCAGATTGTTCGCTCAAAATTGGGTACGCACTCTTAGCTTCAGGGCAAAAAAACGTAGCTCGACAACAGTTACAAAACGTTATTCGAGATTACCCCGACACACATGCTGCTGAACTTGCAGCCAGAAAATTGGAAAATATCAACAGCTAATGAATCGTTTTTCACACCAACTTCGTATTACCGAAATTTTTCATTCACTACAAGGTGAATCCACGACCGTCGGGCTTCCGACTGTTTTTGTGCGCCTAACGGGCTGCCCGTTACGTTGCGGCTATTGTGACACCGCATATGCCTTTCACGGCGGAAAAGTGCGCGAGATTGACACCATCATGACAGAAGTCAAAGCCTTTGACTGCCAACATGTTTGTGTCACCGGTGGTGAGCCATTGGCACAACCTGGCTGCATCAACTTGCTCACACGCTTGTGTGATGCAAACCACGCTGTCTCCATTGAAACCAGCGGTGCACGTGATATAAAAGACGTTGATCCACGCGTCATGATTGTCATGGATTTAAAAACGCCGGACTCAGGTGAAAGCAGTAAAAATATGTTATCAAACTTAGCGTATTTAAAACCTACAGACCAAATTAAATTTGTTATATGCAGTCGCGCCGATTATGAATGGGCCCGCACCATGCTCACTGAGCATGCCTTGACCCAGCATGCGCAAGTCTTATTTTCTCCAAGCTTCGAACAAATCCAACCTAAAACACTCGCCGAATGGATTTTAGAAGACCGTCTTCCTGTACGATTTCAGCTGCAATTACATAAAATATTATGGGACGATGCCCCCGGGCATTAAAAATAAATATAAAGGAGAAGTTTGTATGTCATGGTGTGCCGAGGCTCCTGCTAATATTGCTCTGATTAAATACATGGGTAAAGCGAGTCCAACCACAAATTTACCGCTCAATGCTTCACTATCCTATACACTACCCCATCTGATAACCCGCGTTGAATTAGAACCAAGCACCGAGCAAGCGGACCGTTGGGAGGCATTAAACAAGCCAGGTTTTATTCCTCATGTCTTTTCAGAAAAATCACAACAACGTTTTTTAAAGCATCTCGCCTTTTTGAAAAAACAGTTTCATTGCGACGCTAACTTTATTGTTCGTTCAGCCAATAATTTCCCACACGGAACAGGGCTTGCAAGTTCAGCCTCAAGCTTTGCAGCACTCACGCGTGCTGCCGCCGAAGCTTGCGCCGCATGCACCAACACCCCCGTACCCTCGATTCAGGAGCAAGCCAACTTAAGCCGGCTTGGCTCAGGCTCTTCGTGCCGCTCGTTTTTTGAACCATGGGCGCTTTGGGAACATGACACCGTTCACCATATTCAGCTACCTTACCCTGAGCTTATTCATCAAGTTATTTTAATTCATGAAGATGAAAAGGAAGTCTCTTCGAGTGAAGCCCACAAACGCGTGAGCATACTGCCTGAATATCCCGCTCGAAAACTGCGTGCCGAGCAGAATCTTACTGAGCTATTGCAAGCATTACAAAACCAACAATGGGAACAAGCGTATCATATTTGCTGGCGTGAGTTTCAAGACATGCATGCACTTTTTTCTGCATCCAGTCCACCGTTTAGCTACATCACCGAAACAACCCACCGCCTACTCAATCAGTTAAAAAATGCTTGGGATCTACAAGGCGACGGCCCGCTTGTAACCATGGATGCCGGTCCAAATATCCATCTGTTATGTCGACCTGATCAAGCAGCCCAAGCAAAAGCCTTTAAACATCAAGCCTTACTGAGCAACCTTCATGTCTTATGATTTTGAAACCACCACACACGGCAAATGGATTTTAGCAGGCGAGCACGCGGTACTTCGAGGGCACCCAGCCTTGGTTTTACCCCTTACCGAAAAAACGCTTACGCTGCGCTACAAAAAATCAAACCAAGCGCTTCATATCACCCATGAAGGTCCTTACGGCGAAGGCTGCAACAAACCTATTTGGCAACTCATCGACACGGGATTTCAAGCACTCAATCTTACGGCGTCTCATCTTAGGGGCGAACTGAACATTATCAATCATATTCCTATTGGCGCAGGCATGGGAGCCTCAGCCGCGTTATGTGTCGCGATGACTCGCTGGTTCAAAGCCCTGTTTGACGCAACGATTCCATCATTTGAATTTGCACGCATGCTCGAAGATTGTTTTCATGGCCAAAGTAGCGGCTTAGATATTGCAGGTGCCGCAGCACCGTCTGAAGGAGTTTATTTTCAATCAGGTGCAACCGCGCCAATTCAAGCCGCTTGGAAGCCCCATTGGTATCTTTCCTATTCAGGCGAGCCTGGCATTACATCCGAGTGCATTCAACACGTTCAAGCACTTTGGCAACAGGATAAAGCACGTGCAGAAGCCTTAGATAATCAAATGGCTGCGAGTGTACTGCAAGCACGTGATGCCTTAGTTGATACAACATTGCTTGCAACCCCACGACTTGCACACGCGATTCAGCAAGCAGCGGCTTGCTTCGAGGGCTGGGGGCTCATCAACCATGCATTACAAAACCATATCGCATCATTACGCGAAGCCGGAGCCATCGCGATTAAGCCCACAGGTTCGGGTGGAGGTGGCTATGCTTTAAGCCTGTGGGAAAGCGCGCCGCCGACAACACCCCATGCGTTGATTGCCTTATGATGATTTGGATGGATGGGGACGCATGCCCCAAGCCAATTAAAGAGGTACTTTACCGTGCGGCAGCACGTACAGAAATCGTACTCATGATTGTTTCGAATCATTTTTTTACAACGCCACCCTCCCCGTTTATTAAAAAGCACGTCGTCGGCTCTGGATTTGATGTGGCGGATAATTATATCGTTGAGCACATGCAATCAGGCGATTTATTAATAACCGCCGATATACCTTTGGCTGATGCGGCCATATCCAAAGGCGGTACGGTAATTAATCCTCGAGGTGAGCTTTATACCGCTCAAAATATTAAACAGCACCTCGCGCATCGCAACATGAATGAATCACTCCGAAGTACAGGCATGCTCAGCGGCGGCCCCGCAAAACTAGGGGCCAAACACACCCAGCAGTTTTCAAATAATTTAGATCGCTTTTTAGCGAAGCATAAAAAATAATGACCGTCTCACGGATGGGGTCCACTATACCCAAGCATGATCTAATAATCCTAAAGCTGCAGCGTCATGTTGGTCACCTGGAACTTTACCTTCTAAATGTTTTTGGATGTTATCCTTCGTTAACGCCTGCTCAGGCACATAGCCGTTATTACGAATACCTGCTACAGATAGTGTGTTTTCCAACCAATTCGATAGTTCTTTTCTTCTTAACCCCAAAATTTTTTGATCGGAAGAGACAGGGTTCAAAAATAAATGAAGATCAAGAAAATAGCGACTTGGACTATTTTCCATAGAAGGAGAAGCAATAAACGCGTACAATATATTGCAATACGTCGAAATTAAAACAGATAAATTCTCATTAACTTGTTTAACATGATCAACCAAACTTATATTAAATGCTTTCTGCTCTAAATAATCATGACATCCTTGAAAATGCTCCATTAGCCGGTTACAAAAACTCTTAAAATTGGCGCGACTTTCATCTAGATCAAAATAATATAAAAAGCGGTTATTCGTAGTAAGCTCATTACAAATACGATCCATGTATTTCAAGCGCTGCTTTAATTCAAGCATTGATTGAGGTGATTCAGGCTTAAAAAGTTCCCTCATCCAAACCACCATTTCCATGACAAACATCAACTCCACACCATCACAGCGCACAGCCCCTGAATCAATATGGGAAACAATCGGATTTCTTTTACTCAATAAATGAAGAAACTGCTTCACCGTTACATGCATACCCTTTTGCAGTAACGCAATTTGACGATAATCGTCATCTAACCGTTTAATTGCATTATCAAAACATCGATCTTCTTGCATATAATTTACTTTAAATTTTGGCCTATATTCCTCATCCAATAACCAAAACTCTGGAAGCTCTACCTCAGGAAAAGCTTGTCGATATAAACGGGTTAAAATCTCATAATTTTCTAATGCTTCTGTGGATAATTCTGCGGGCTTACTCCACCATTCTCTCACATTGGATACAGCTGAAGCTGCCCCAGCACCTAGCCCCCGCTCCAAGCAATATAATAGGAGATATAGAGGAAGATTCCATATGAAGATCCAAAGGATTTCTACCTGGCATATTTAACTCTCAATGAATACAAAGCGTGCCAAATATTAACCGACTGGGATTATTTAATCAATCATTCGCCTCCTTATTGACCAATCTACCATCGTTACTTAACTCAGAGATAGCTTCTTTTTTAAGAAAAAGATGATAACGACCATGCTACATGGCATCAGCGACACGAGTCTTTTTGAATCATAACATTACAAAAACCTATTATCTCACCAAAACACCCGCTGGCCTATCAAACCCCGAACCCAACGAATCTTTGCAATTAAATAATTCCCCTGTTTCTGCCTGCACAGAGCAAAGAAATAATTGGTTTAACGTAAAATTAGGTACATATGCGAAGTCATCACTCAGCGTTAATCCAACGTTTCCAAATCCATCAAAATTTCCACTCGTTACGTTACATGCTGACAGTAAACCTGTAACAACATCAACAACACAACGTGTCACTGAATTACTGGTGTTATTGGCGATGTATGCATATTCTCCTGATGTGCTTAATGTCACGCCCTCAGGCCCATCAAAATTACCTCCCGAAGTATTATCACAAAGATCAACCGTCGTCCCATTTGCACGGCAAACAGATAGTGTACTGCCAGTAAAATCAGCAATATAAAGGCGATTGCCTGTATTATTTAATGTCAAATCAAATGCTGTAACAACACCGGGAACTACATTCTGCACACATCCGCTTAGCCCCCCGGTAACGACATCAATATCACAAGCAGTAACTGCGTTAATACCCCCACCATTAGACACATAAAGGATGCTTCCATCAGGACTCACCGCAACACCACTTGGAAGATTAAATCCCGTTCCCCCTGCATCAACACAATCACTTACTTCTCCGGTTGAAAGATCAAGCTGACAAACAGCCATTGCACTTGTGCTTGTATTGGTTATATACATTTTCGTTCCAGTGGGATTTATCGCCAAGGCTTCAGGCGCTGCAAATCCAGTGGCCACAATCGAGCAACCGCCTAACAACCTATTTGATGAATCAATTTGGCAAGAAGAAAGCGTACCAGCCCCTTGATTTGTGACAAAAAGAAATTGACCCGGAGTGGTTGCTGAAAACCCGAGGCTTTGCGCAGGACTGGGTTCTGAGCACAAAAAAAGATCGGGGCTTGTACTGTTTGTTTGCGTTTTACAGACTTTGGGCCCTCCCAAAATACCGGACGTGGACATTTGACTTGCATTTATTTGCAAATCTAACAAACAACTTTGCTGGGGTGCCAAAGTAAAAGGCGCCTGACATGCCCCGGCCCCAGTTGTAATTTGGCTCACGCCTGCAATCGGCACCGTGGTCAACGTACGTGTGATTTGTGTGGTATTCGTCACTTGATATTGAACCGTATGCTTAAAATTACTAGGCAATAATGCAGCCGTTACTGTCCCCGCTGTGGGAACCACTGTAAACTTAGCTTGTGTTCCAGCCTGCAATACTCCTGATACAATCAAAAATAAAAAAATAGGTCTAAATTTCATCATGATCTCTTTATATAAAATAAAATAGCGAACACTGGACTTGTTGCGCATACATATGCGCCGACGATAAGCCCTGGTTCAAGGTTTGCCCTGCTGCACGTGCCAATTGGTTTTGTCCCCAGTCAGAAAACTCATAACCTACAGCTGCTTGAAGGTGGCTCGCGATGGATTTTTGAAGCCCCACGCCGAGTGTGTAAGAAAACGCTGTTTTAGTATGCCCTGCAAAACTGGGTGCTGGCACTTCTTCTGGAATTTTAGGCGTTTCTGAATAGTTGTATGCACGGTTGAAGCCAACGCCCAAACTTCCGCTGATATAGGGCTCAAGCATATAATCAAATGCGCCTAAAAGCCTGCCTTGAAGCGCAACATAGGTATGATTCATTTTGTAAGCATAATTAAAGTTATTAAAGTTCGGGTTTGCATCCTCCCACACATCTCCCGACAAATCAGCATCTCCACTCCAAGCCACAACAAGCCCCACCTGCCCCATCACCGGCTGTGTGAGCAAACGCGGGTGCAACAGCTTTTGACCTGCCAGAAATAATTCAGCCGTCACAAATGTTGCGTTATTATGGTTTGCGACATACGTCTTTTGTACATCCGGTTGTAAATTAAACGTCTGTGTTTTATTCGCCGAAGCCCAGGTTGGACCCGCACTTAACCCAATCAAAGGCTTCCAGTGATTCAGATCCTGTTCCGTCGCCATACCTCCCGCCCAAGCATGATGAGATAAACCTATCGCATACAAAAATATAATATTGGGACAAAATTTTGATTTAAAAAACATGTTATTTTCCTAAGCTATGGCAACGTTGAGTTTGATGTAAGGCCCATTAAAATTAAACGCTTGATTTTTAATAGCTGAAGAAACAATCGCCATCGTACCGGTAGAAAATTCAGGTGTCGCAACAAAGGTTCCGGGTTGAACCAACGTGCTTGGATTAACAGTTGAAATACCGTTGATATATGAGGCGAAACGATAACCTAATTCCAGATTAAATTTAGGTATGTTTACTCCTGTATAGCTGTAAAACAACCCTAATTTTCCATCAAAACCAGGCACAACTTGGGTTGTATCAGGCACCGTGATTTCTTGATGACTGGTGCCTATGCCCAGTGTCGTGAGCCGTGTTGATGTCGACGTAAATTGATCCTGGATACTCATGTTGCCTGCCGTCAACGTTCCTAAAAATTCACCGATTAAACCTAAACCATGCGTGACGGTATAAGCAATATTAAAACCCAGATCGGGACCTACGCCTACATAATCTGACGTATTTTGAAGTTGAAAAGAAAAAGTCGGATCGGGTGCTAAGGCATAACTATAATCTGTAGCAGGTACACCGACTAAATCACTAAAAACTGTCGTCAGCTTTTGCTTGATACGTACGATGTTAAGACCGCCATATAATCTTGCTTTTAACTTGGGATGAGATTCAAACATACGGTCGGCATTGAGTGCGATGCTATCAAAATTAAACGTCACCGAGCTGTCGGCGCGTTTAATACCAAACACAGGTGGGCTTTGTTCAAACGGTGGTGAAACAAACTCAATCGATGAAAGATCGGTTGTGCGTGCCGCTTGTTTATATGAGGTATCACGGGTATTCAAATGAATCCAGCCTAAAGACGCCTGATAGTTTTCATGAGGCAAACGATAATGACCGCCCACCTCAAAGCCAGGTGAATAGTCTGGTTTTAAAGCTTGATAGTGCCAGCTTTGATAATAAGGCTGCGTGCCTGATACAAAAACGGCGTAATTTAAATTACCGGTATGTGGCTGAAGATAGAGTAAACCAAGATAAACATCGGCTTTTTCACTTGCATGGCCCTGTGCAAGCGCAAGCATGCTGGCTAATACAAACGCCAATTTTGTACATGTATTAGACTTCATCCTGAAGTTCCTATTAGCTGATTATTTAAATTTATCTAAAAAATATTTCTTTCAGTAAAATACTGCATCCAAGCAACAACATAAACACAGCAAAACCTCGCTTTAATTTGACGCCATCCACATATTGATTAAACTTAATCCCGACAAACATACCTAAAATTGCCAACCCTAAAAATGGACCCAAAATAGCCCAGTTAATATCGATACCGGCAATTAACCAATCGCCTTGAAAGCCAAGCAATGAATTCACCATAATGACAGCAAGCGATGTACCTATGGCTTGCTTCATCGATAAACCATACAACATAATTAAAACGGGAATAATTAAAAAACCGCCCCCAGCACCAACCAGTCCGGCGAGCAAACCCACCATACCGCTGCCTAAACACAGTTTAATTGGATGCTCGTAAGGATCATACGGCGGCTTATCTGTAGGACGTACAACCACAGGTTTGAGCATAAGTGAACCCGCCAGCAACATCAAGAGTGCAAATAAACTCATGATAAAAACGCCTCGCGATAGAGCATATCCAAAGAGCGTGAAGATAGGATCAGGCAGGGCCGGCACAATAAAACCTCGGGTCACAAGAATCATGATCGTCGAAGGTAAAACAAAAACGAGCGTATCACGCGTTTTAATTAACCCTTGTCGCCAGTAACTCACAACCCCAAAAGCCGCCGTGCTCCCCACCACCAAAAGCGAATAGCCGGCTGCAATAGAGGGCTTCATTCCGAACAAATAAACTAAAATAGGAACCGTCAGCATCGAGCCGCCACTACCAATTAAACCAAGCAGTAACCCCATAACACAGGACAGAAAAAAACCCAATGCAATCAGCATACACAATCACTCACAAGCCAGAACCTCACGAGGCTGCATTCACTGGATAACCACATGCCATCCATCCAAGAATACCATCTTCTAAATTATAAATTTCAAGGGACGGATCTTCTTGCAGGAGTTGCTCACAAGCAAACTGACTACGTTTACCTGAACGACAATGCAAAACAAGTTTACGTGCATGATGTTCTGTTGGCAAAGCACTTAAACTTATCGTCGCAAGCGGTATCAACGTCGCTTCGGCAAGATGCTCAGACGCATATTCAGAAGGTTCCCGAACATCAATCACAAGCGCCTTATCCTGCTCAATCCATTGTTTTAATATGTGTGCATCCAGCTGTTGAATTGACATAAAACATGTTCCTCCAGATTAATTTATAAAATGATAATACGTTTCGTCCTCTTTTATCATGCCTAAATCATAACGCGCCCGCTCTTCTAACGCTTGGTCACCTGATTTGAGCTCGGTCACATCCGCTTCAAGTGCACGATTACGCACTGTTAGCTTTTGATTCTCAACTACACGTGCATTCATTTTTTTCTCGGCACGGAGCCACATCGGCAAGCTATCACCACCAAACCATAATTTATATTGTAACCCCAACAATACCAATACCAGTCCTATGACAATAACGCGCATGTTATCCCCGCTTAAAAGCATGTTATGATGACGCTTTATTCTCACATACACGAACGCCCTATGCCACAAAAACATTGCCAACATCTTCGTATTGCTACACGAGAAAGTCCACTTGCACTCTGGCAGGCTCACTATGCTCGTGACAAACTCTTAGAATATTGGCCATCGCTGACCATCGAATTACTCCCCATGACGACATCAGGTGATCGCTTTGCTGACAAAAAACTGCTGGATATCGGTGGCAAAGGATTATTCGTCAAAGAACTTGAAGAAGCACTGCTCGACGGGCGCGCCGATCTTGCTGTGCATTCGATGAAAGATGTGCCTGCAATCTTTCCCGAAGGGCTCGTGCTCAACACGATATTTGCACGACAAACCCCGACCGATGCCTTCGTCAGTAATCAATACCCAAGCCTCGCTTGCCTTCCACAAGGCGCTGTGGTTGGAACCTCAAGCTTACGGCGTGAGTCTCAGTTATTAGCCTTAAGACCTGATCTCAAAATAAAACCTATTCGAGGGAATGTCGGAACACGCTTAAAAAAATTAGATACAGAAAATTATGACGCGATTATCTTAGCCGCCGCAGGCCTTGAACGCCTTGGCCTTGAAGCGCGTATTCAAGAAACGCTACCGAGCACGATTATGCTCCCATCACCTGGCCAAGGTGCGCTGGGTATTGAATGTCGAGCAAACGATACCACATTACAGCAATTACTCGAGTCACTGCACGATGCGCATTCAGCCTTATGTGTTCAAGCCGAACGTACGGTGAATGCCATGCTCGGCGGAAGCTGCCACACACCGGTTGCGGTGTATTGCCGTGAAGCACACCACAAAAACAAGCTCACGCTCGATGCTTTGGTCGCCCGAGCTGATGGTTCAACCATAATACGTGATACTCAGGTGGGCACACCTCAAGAGATATTACAACTCGCAGAGCGTTGCGCTAACACACTACTTTCGAAAGGCGCTGCTGCCTTACTTCGCCATGCATAATCTCAATCACTTGCGTGTACTGAATACACGCCCCGAGCAACAAGCCTCTTCACTTACACAAGCAATCGAAGAGGCTGGAGGCATCTCGGTTCATTTACCTCTGCTAGAAATTAAGCCTATACCAATACAAACCAAATTAAATAATATAAGTGCCGCTATTTTTACAAGCCCTAATGCTGCTCACTGTTTTTTTGCGAGCGTATCACCGCAGATTTGGCCGCATGAGATTCAAATTTTTGCCATAGGCCAAGGTACACATCAAGCGCTCATGCATTATGGTTTGTCTTCAGCTACGTGCCCAAAGCAAGCCAACAGCGAGCATCTGCTAATGCTCGACGCGTTACAGCACCGTCAAATTCAAACCAAAAAAATTTTGCTCATCAAAGGCCAGCACGGACGTACGTTGATTCAGACCGAATTAACTGCACGAGGCGCTGATGTGGATATATGTGAAGTTTATCAACGTGTTTTGCCGCATCATCCTAAAAAACGTATCGAAACACTCTGGCATGAAGACGCCGTCGATATTATACTGATAACCAGTGAAACAGCGCTGGTGCATTTATTTGAACTCTTTGCTAAGCAAGCACACGCTTGGCTTTGCAGTAAACCTTACGTTGTCATCAGCGAACGGTTGCGTCAAGCAGCACATAAACACGGCATACAAACCGTCATCGTGAGTTCATATGACCGTATCATACATCAGCTATTAGACTATTCTTTATCATAAGGATCATGACGTCATGACAGCATCCACTCCCTCAAAAACAAAACCTTCGGCTTCTAAAAATATCCCTTGGTTGATTGCAATAGGTGCGATGCTACTCGCGATCACAGCACTTGTTATAACTTGGCAACTAGCCCAAACCATCCAACATAAAACACATCACATCGATACCGGGCTTAGCCTACTTAACGAGCAACAAGCCGATCTTGAGGCCCGCCTAGAAACTCAACATCTTCATATTCAAAAAAGCCAAGCAACTTGGCAAGAAAAGCTCAACACCCTGAGCAATAATCTTCAAGCCACACGTCAGGAATACAATAATTTATCCGATGACTGGCGCTTACTCAAGGCTCGTCACCTGCTTGAGCTTGCGGTACTTAACGCACATTGGGGTACCGATAAAGACACAACGATCGCGATGCTGCGTGAAGCTGATGCGATTTTAGCCCCTATTCATAACGCAAAACTTTTATCTGTTCGTGAAGGCTTGGCGCACGACTTAACAGAACAACTGGGCGCACCCACAACCGATGTAACGTCATTACTTACACGCTTAGACGCCATAGAAGCAAGAACATTTCATCTTCCAGTCATCGCTTTACCTAAAGATCAAGAAAAATTAGCTGAACAAACCTCTGATGCATCTACTAACATGGGTGCTATCATGAAATTTTTAAAAAATTTGGTGGTGATTCGCCATACAACCGAGGCCCTTGAGCCCACACCCACACTCGCCTATGAAGCCATGCTATCTGCAACGGTACGTCTTAACCTTCAAGAAGCCACATGGGCGATTTTGGAACGTAACGATGCCGTCTATCATTTAGCGCTAGCTCAAGCCATGACAAACCTCGAACGCACGTTTTCATCAGAGGCGACCTCAACACAAGTCTTAATTGGGCAAATTAAACAACTCGATAAAGTATCTTTACGTACGGATATGATTATTCCTGAGCAAGCGTTAACAGCACTTAATCAACTGATTAACACCCCCGCACCCTCTGAAGGAGCAAACGCATCATGATGAGAATCCTTCTGATTTTACTTTTGCTTTTTGCCTCGACCTGGCTTGGTCTTCATTTGCATGGCGATCCGGGCTATGTCTTGTTGGTTTTTCGCCATTGGACGCTTGAGACCACCGTATGGGTTGCACTTGCCGCAATGATGCTTACCTTTGCGTTACTGCACCTTTTCTTTGCGTCGTACAAAAAAACCGTCCATTTACCCGCAAGCTGGCATCATTGGCGTCTTAAGCGCCGCGCTGGACGTGCGCGCAATAAAACAACGCAAGGGCTAATCGAGTTTAGCGAAGGTCACTGGAAGTTGGCCAAAACACATTTAGTGCAAGCACTGCCGGATGCTGACACACCGCTTATTAATTACTTGGTTGCTGCGCGCGCTGCTCAAGCGTTAGACGACCCTAAATTACGTGATGATTATTTACGCGAAGCACAGCAATCGATGCCTGATGCGAAAATTGCCGTTGAACTGACACAAGCACAACTTCAAATTGCCCATCAGCAATGGGAACAGGCACTCGCAACATTACGCCACCTCCATGATTTATCACCTCGCCATCCTTATGTATTAAAATTACTCGCGCGCCTCTACGAGGCCATTGCCGACTGGCCCCAACTGATTCAGATTTTACCGGATCTTACTCGCCATAAGGCCTTATCTGAAGTGGAATTTAATACGCTGCAGCACCGTGCTTATCTTGAAGGTATGCGTGGGTATATTCAGCAATCGCAATGGGATGTATTACACAAACTCGTCGACACCTTACCCAAAAAATTAAAATATGATCCTGAACTCATCGCCATGTATAGCCGTGCACTCATGCAGCAAAACAAAGATGAAGAAGCTGAAACCTGCTTACGCCGCGCGTTCCAAAAAAATTATCATGATTGTTTAATCTCGGCTTACAGTGAATTAAAGCCAGCTTACGCAAAACTTCATGCCCTTGAGTCGTTACTTAAGGATCATACACGTTCACCTGCCCTGCACCGTTGCCTCGGAAAATTTTATATTGCTCAGAAATTATGGGGAAAAGCACGCACGCACCTTGATCAAAGTTTGGCGCTTGCCGAAGCTCCTGAGACATACGCTGTACTGGGTGAATTATTAGAAGCCCTCGGTGATATATCAGGCGCGTTTTCGGCCTATCAAAAAGGTTTAAATCAAGCCTTAGTGATTAATTAAAGCTCATGAATAACCGTCTGCCTTTGAATGCCTAGGCCTTCAATGGATAACACCACTTCGTCTCCAGGCTTTAAAAACTGATCTTCACCCCAGAATTTTGCATTACCTGGGGCTGAACCCATCGAAATCATATCACCCGGATAAAGCGTAAAATACTGGCTAACATAGCTCACGACCGCCGCATCATCATGAATATAATCACGCGTATTAAATGCTTGGCGTAATTGATCATTCACCCATAACTTGATATCTAATTGATTTGGATTAGCCACCTCATCTTTGGTCACGAGATATGGACCAATCGGTGCCGCATTATCAAAGCACTTGCCTTTGGTAAATTGTGAATCACCGCATTCTAATTGCAAAAAGCGCTCAGATAAATCATTGACACAAGTGTAACCAAAAATATAATCACGCGCGTTTTCTTGCTGAATATATTTACCTTGCTTACCGATCACGATACCCAACTCAGCTTCCCAATCTAATTTTTTCGTCATGCGTGTGTATAAAATAGGATCGAAAGGACCGCATATAGCTGATGTAGGCTCATAAAAAGCAACATGTCTTGCTTTGGCATCAGTGACAAACCCAACTGTTGGGTATGCAATACAGAGTTAAGACCTACACAAATAAGCTTTCCTGGATGACCTAAACATGCTGTCATATGTACAGAAGGATCTAACACAGGAAGCGTTTCGACATCCAATGCTTGAAGGCGTTTTAAGCTTGCCTCATCTGGCAGATGTTTTGGATCTAAATCAATTAGATGAAGTGACAGATCACGTAATATACCAGAAGCATCGAGCATGCCTGGTTTTTCATAACCCGCTTCACTATACCTAAACAGCTTCATATTTATGCCCCTTATGCATTACTCTGAATCAGCTGTTTCGTAATAATTCACGCCGATATGAATACGCTTGCGATCGTTCTGCTTACGCCACCGATTGGTATCCCGCAAAGAATACACACACCCGCAATACTCTTGCTTATAAAATTCCTCACGCTTCGCAATTTCATACATACGGGCAGCACCACCGCCTTTTCGCCAATTATACGTCCAATAGGTCATATTTTCGTAGCGTGCAGCAGCGCGTTCACCGGAAGCGTTGATTTGATTCATGTCTTTCCAACGCGAAATCCCAAGCGAACTACAAATCACGGGAAAACCATGTTCATGTGCATACAACGCGGTGCGTTCAAATCGCATGTCAAAACACGCGGTGCAACGCTTGCCACGCTCAGGCTCCCACTCTAACCCTTTAACACGCTCAAACCAGTTATCTTTATCATAATCAGCATCAATACACGGGATATGATGCTTTTCTGCAAAACGTTTGTTTTCTTGTTTGCGTATTTCATATTCTTGAACAGGATGAATATTAGGATTATAAAAAAAGATAGAAAATTCAATCCCTGATGCCGTTAAGGCCTCCATCACTTCACCCGAGCAAGGCGCACAGCAAGAGTGCAATAATAGTTTTTTTGCTCCGTTCGGTAATTCTAAAATCTCTCGCTTCAGTTCAGTGGTCATATACTACCTCTAAAAATCTCTAATAAAATGCTTTCTGTAATATTTTAACTCATCTATAGAGTCTTTAATATCATCGAGCGCTAAATGCTTCGACTTTTTCTCAACACCTTTGATCAAACCCGGTGCCCAACGCATCGCAAGCTCTTTCAACGTACTCACGTCTAAATTACGATAATGAAAAAATGCTGCGAGTTCTGGCATATAATTGCATAAAAAACGACGGTCTTGGCAAATGCTATTCCCACACATCGGCGATATGCCTTTGTTCACATAAGCTTTCAAAAATGCTAACGTTTTCTGCTCCGCATCCGCTTCGGTAATACGACTGTTTTGAACACGCTGAACCAAGCCCGACGCGTTATGCTGCTTGGTATTCCAGTCATCCATGCCGTCTAAACGCTCTTTGGATTGATGAATGGCGAGCATGGGGCCTTCATCCAAAATATTTAAGTTTTTATCCGTGACAATCGTCGCAATTTCAATAATTCTGTCATGTTCAGGCGAAAGCCCCGTCATTTCTAAATCAATCCAAATTAAATTTTGCTTATGTTTCATGCGTTATCCAGTTATTTATGAGGGATTGTACAGCCATAACACGGCGCTTATGAAGCTCGTGTTTAATTTGATCACCTTGATAGCCCTCGTTTACGAGCACACGGGGATTGACATCATGACATGCTTCAAAAAGCGGCTTCCACCGCAGGATATATTCAGCATTTTCTGCACCCTCAGCAATCGTACGCGCTTCACATACCCTTAACAAGGCTTCAAATCGAGCATAACGACGAAACGGATCGATGCGCTCAAGCGCTAAAACGATATCATCGGCACTTAAATGCGCTAAACCTAATATTATGTGCGCGAAATTTGCACTTAATACGGCGAGCTGCTGATATTCATTCGGGATACGCAAGCGTTGGCATAACGCTTCTATCTTGTCTGGTTGAAGGTCATGTAATAATGAAGCAAAGCGAATCACAGGATCTTCTGATAGCTTACTTGCAGCAATCAAACACTTTATATCAACGCCCTCAAGTTCAGGTAATACACAAATAAGTGCACCGCAAGCCTGCAATACATCAAGAAAAATTTCAGGATGCTGGCCACATAAACTCTTGTGCCATTCTTGCCAAACACGCTCAGGAACCAAGTGAGCAAGTTCACCCTGTTCAGCCATACGCTGCATGAGCGCGCACGTTGTATCAGCCACAGCAAATCCGAGATAATAATAACGAGCTGCAAAACGTGCTACACGTAACACACGCACCGGATCTTCAGTAAACGCAGGTGATACATGTTTAAGCTGCTTGGCAGCAAGATCGCTTTGCCCACCGTAAGGATCAATCACCTGCCCATCATTATCCATATCCATAGCCATGGCATTAATCGTTAGATCCCGTCGACTTAAATCTTCTTCGAGCGTCACACGGGGATTGAAATCACACACAAATCCATAATAACCGTCACCGGCTTTACGCTCGGTGCGTGCAAGCGCATATTCTTCTTTTGTTTGCGGATGTAAAAACACAGGAAAGTCGCGACCAACTTGCTGGTACCCTTGCTTTAATAATTCATCGGGTGTGCCACCGACCACAACCCAATCTCGCTCATGAAATGGCTCATGAAGCAGTTGATCACGAACAGCGCCCCCGACTAAATAAATTTTCATAACACATTCTTTTTTATTCACTTTTTTATTCACAGTGTAACCCACGCTTTAAGGCTTTCACAAGAAAACGTGCAGGTGCAATCGCTTGAACTAAATAACGCGAAAGCGCAGTCGGCTCTCCAGAAATATGAGCGGCTAAATATTCAGCCGCCAAGGGAATACTGGTTAATCCACGTGAACCAAACCCTGCACACACATATAAACCCGGCCAATACTCACCTGCATGAGGTAAAAACCGCCCGCCATCTAAAGCCAGTTTCGCAAATTGCTGTTTAAATTTAGCCTCATGAGGTACGGATCCTACAAGCGGCACATGATCAAGCGTTTTAGCTCGATATCCTACCCAAGCATCCGTCACCGTATTCGACCATAGTGCTTGATCATCCACAGGAATTTTGGCAAGTTTAGCTAAGTTTTCTTTATCTTCAGCAGCATGCGCTTCACCATAACTTGCACCGAACCAATGATGGCCCTGGGCATCGATAGGCAAGACATGACCCGCGCCACACAGCGGAAGCTTGAGTGCAGACGAGCATGCATGACTTGCAATGGCTGTTAGTTTTCCTCGAACAATACAGAGCGGCAAGCGCTCTGTTTCTGGAAAATCATGCGCGGCACCACCGTTTGCTAAGATAACGATCGGTTCATCAAACTTAAGATCGGTCACATGAGTATTAGGCTCCCAGGTAATCCCGGGCGTATCGAGCAAAAACTCACACACTGAAGCGACATCAAACCAACCGGCCTCCGGAACCCACAAAGCTTCTTGGTTTAAACCAACACCGGCTAATTGCGAGGCTTGTTCTGGGGCTAAGAATTGCCCCAACGCAGGATAATTCGCAAGCCATGGCGCAAGTTTCGCATGGGATGCACGCATTTTATCGGTCACCGCAAACTGTAAAATACCGTTCTGTTCGCCTTTAATTTTTCCAGCTTTAAGCCATGATGCGTACATCGGGGCGGCAAATATAAAAGCATGCAGCATCCACGTGGTCAGTGGTGATTGGTACGGCGATAAATTAGGATAAAGTACGGCGTGACGATTACCCGAAGCGCCCATGGCAACCTCAGGATTTTTGTCTAGAACGCGTACTTTCCAACCACGCTTGGCTAAAGCATGTGCCGTAAAACATCCCGCAAGGCCAGCCCCTATCACCACAGCCTCTTTTTTTTGATTTTTAAGCTTAGGCGCAACATGCCACGGTGTTATGGATTTAATTTGCGCGGGTATATGACATGTTTCTGAGCCCGACAACATCGCCATCAACGCGCGCATGCGTTTAGAAACATCACCAGAAAAACACCATCGCTCAACCGTCCATGGCCTCAGTGTTTTTTCTAGGCAGAGTTCACCGCATACCAGGAGCGACTCGAACGCTTCTTCAATACCACCATAAATCAGATTTAAGACAACGCGTCCATCTTCAAACATAAAGACGTGTATACCCGGTGGTAACTCCGGAAAAATCGTATTTTCTGGCGATAAGACAGCCCACATGATGCGCTGTCCTGTCTCCAAATAGGTTTCGGCAAGCACATGAAGCGCTTCAACCGGCGTATTTTGATGACAATCAATCAAAACTAGACAATACTTGGTCGGCTGCTTGCAATGTATATTCTATATCAGCAGGCCGATGTGTTGATGAAACAAACCCCGCCTCAAAACGCGATGGCGCCAAATAGACACCCGCATCCAGCATGCCATGATAAAACGCACAAAACATCGCATCATCAGAAGCCGCGACATCGCCTTGATTACGAATGTTTTGATTACTCGTAAAACAAAAGCCAAACATCCCGCCCAAAGATTTTGCTTGCAGCGGTATGTGATGCGTCGCGGCCACATCCATGAGCCCCGTCACTAAAGCCTTGGTTTGATAGCCTAGCGCATCATAAAAACCTTCAGCTTGTACCGCCCGTAACGTTGCAAGCCCTGCTGCCATCGCCAATGGATTTCCTGACAAGGTTCCTGCTTGATACACCGGGCCTTCGGGTGCTAAATAATCCATGATCGCCGCTTTGCCTCCGAGCGCCCCTACAGGCATACCACCGCCGATCACTTTACCGAGTGTGGTGAGATCGGGGGTTATATGATAAAGCGCTTGTGCTCCACCCAACGCCACACGAAAACCGGTCATCACTTCATCAAAAATCAAGAGCGCACCTGAGCTGTCACACAAAGCCCGTAAACCTTCTAAAAATCCTGCGTCGGGCAATACAAATCCCATATTACCCGCAATCGGCTCAACAATAATCGCGGCAATATCATCCCCATGCTTTTCAAACAATTGAGTTGTTTCTTCTAGATTATTAAAATCTGCCACCAGCGTGTGCTCAGCTGTGCTTGCTAAAATACCGGGAGATGACGGTATACCCAACGTCAACAAGCCTGAACCCGCATTAACTAATAAGCTATCACTATGCCCGTGATAACAGCCTTTAAATTTAAGAATTTTAGATTTGTTGGTATATCCTCGCGCCAATCGTATGGCGGTCATGGTTGCCTCAGTACCTGAATTAACAAAACGTATTTTTTCAAGCGCTGGCATGCATTGTCGAATTGTTTCCGCCAAATCCGTTTCTTTTGCGGTGGGCGTGCCAAAACTCATGCCATGATGTAGCGCCTCAGTCACTGCAGTCATGACCTGTGCATCGCAATGACCTAAAATTAGAGGCCCCCACGATCCCACATAATCAAGATATTGCTTACCATCCACATCCCAAACGTGCGCACCTTGTCCACGCTCAAAAAATACGGGCGTACCTCCGACACCTTTAAATGCACGTACTGGCGAATTCACGCCACCAGGAATCACGGCTTTTGCGGCATCAAATAATTGATCAGAGCGAGTCATGGCTGTATTCCTTCATTTAATTAAAACTAAAAATTTTGCATATTGTATAGGAAAAAAAATACCCAGGCCATATAATAGCCCACCATGAAACAACATACTTTCGATGTTATTATTATCGGCGCAGGTGCCGCAGGCCTGATGTGCGCCATTGAGGCCGGAAAACGCGGTCGACGTGTGCTCGTGCTCGATCACGCCAACAAAGTCGGTAAAAAAATACTGATGTCGGGTGGTGGACGTTGTAACTTCACGAATTACTATATCGACCCAACCCGCTATATTTCACATAATCCCCATTTTTTAAAATCGGCATTAAGCCGCTACACCCCATGGGATTTTATTGAACTGGTCAAAAAACATAAGATTCCGTTTTATGAAAAAACGTTGGGCCAATTGTTTTGCGTGAACAAATCAAAAGACATCGTTAACATGCTGCTTGCTGAATGTGATGACGCCGGTGTCACGGTACAAATCAACACAAGCATTCATCAAATAAAACAACGTGAGCATCACGGCTTTCAACTCAAAACATCGCAAGGCGATTTAACCACCCAATCACTGGTAATAGCAACCGGAGCACTCTCCATCCCAACCCTGGGTGCAACGCCTTTTGCCTATCACATTGCCGAGCAATTTGGCCTTAAGGTTTGGCCAACACGCCCGGGCCTTGTGCCGTTTACACTCGATCCACGCGATAAAGAAAAACTCACACCATTATCAGGCATCGCGCTTGATAGTGTGGTGCAATATAAACAGATTGAGTTCAAAGAAGGTCTATTATTCACGCATCGCGGCTTAAGCGGCCCCGTTATTCTTCAAATTTCCTCGTATTATCAGCCCGATGAGCCTATATCTATTAACTTGCTTCCCGAGATCAATCTGCTTGAAGCTTTAAAAACCGCGCGAACCGCTTCGCCTAAAAAACAATTAAACTCCGTGCTCACCACATACCTACCCAAACGTATCACCGAAATATTTACCCCCGAACATCTTGCTACAAAAAATCTTGCTGATTTATCTAATCCCGATTTAGAACATATCGCAAACACCATCAATCACTGGCGTATCAAGCCTAACGGCACCGAAGGGTACCGTACCGCCGAAGTTACGTTGGGCGGAATAGACTGCAATGCTATTTCTTCTAAAACGATGGAGGTCAACACGGTACCTGGACTTTATTTTATTGGTGAAGCGCTCGACGTCACCGGCTGGCTTGGTGGTTATAACTTTCAATGGGCGTGGTCATCAGGTTGGGTTTCAGGTCAATATGTTTAAATTAATTCCTAATAGTTTTATTTTTTAATTTCTTTTAAAAAATAGTTATGTTATACTTAAAGTGTACCGAATGGGGGTGACCAGGTTTCGACGTAGGTTACAAAACCTGAAGGGCATGCCGAGGTGGAGATCACTCGTAAAATATACTCAAATAAACTTAAATGCTAAAAATGATGCAAACTTCGACGGTGTTGCTTTAGCTGCATAAGCTTCGGTTACATTGTTCGAGCCGTGTACTGCCATAAACCGCGGTACCCCGTTGACCGAGCTCGCTTATCGGTATCGCATCAACGGTCAAAAGAGATAAGCTAGCGTATTGTGGTGTCTCGACTCAATACGTTAAATTAGAGAATCGCCAAAGACTATCCTGCCCGTCGGAGCGTCGTTGGTTAAAAACAAAAGACACGGCTAAGCATGTAGAACTGATGGCCGAGTGTTTGCGGACGCGGGTTCGATTCCCGCCGCCTCCACCAACTTAATATTTATTACCATCCAATAACATCCAAAAACACTTTAAAATCAAATAGATACTATACATTAATGGCCATTAAGGCCTTTTGTCGTCCATTGACATCCGCACATTTTAGGGGCAACATTGGGGGCAAGTTGTATCGCCGTAAATGAGTTGCCCCCGAAATGCCTTTAAATGCCACCCAGCTTCGTAATATTAAGCCCACAGAAAAAACTCAACGTCTTTTTGATGGTGGAGGTTTATACCTTGAAGTCACACCTACAGGGAAAACTTGGTGGAGATTAAAATATCGCATCAATAATAAAGAGAAACGGATATCACTTGGTGTTTTTCCTGACGTAACTTGCCAAAGCACGAGATAAACGTGATGAAGCGCGAAAACTCTTAGCTGATGGCGTTGATCCAAGCGAACATCGCAAGGTTATGAAACGTGTCGAATTAGAGCGTACAGTTAACAGTTTTGAAATAGTGGCTAGAGAATGGTTTGTAAGGCACTCCCCAAGTTGGGTGAAAAGTCATTCAGACAAAATCATTCAACGCTTTGAGCGCGATATTTTTCCCTGGATCGGTAATACCCCAATTTCTGAAGTTACGCCGCCTATATTACTATCAGTAATAAGACGAATAGAAGAACGAGGCGCATTAGAAACAGCACATAGGGCTTTAAATACATGTGGCCAAGTGTTTCGTTACTCCATAGCTACTGGCCGATCAGAACGTGACTGCTCACAAGACTTAAAAGGAGCATTGCCTCCCGTTAAAGCTAAGCATTTTGCCGCACAAACTGATCCAAAACGATTTGGTGATTTGCTCAAAATATTTGAAGACTACCATGGTTCGCTAATAGTACGCTGCGCACTACGACTGGCCCCTCTTGTTTTTGTAAGACCTGGTGAACTACGTCATGCCAAGTGGAAAGACATTGATTTTGAAGCCGCTCAGTGGAGTTATATTGTAACCAAAACAAATTCACCTCATATCGTGCCCTTGGCAAGTCAGGCCATAGCTATACTGAAAGAGCTTCACCCCCTCACAGGCAATAGTACCTTTATTTTTCCATCAGCCCGAAGCAATGCACGTCCAATGAGCGACAATGCCATTTTAGCCGCTTTGCGTCGCGTAGGAATTGGCAAGGAAGAAGCAACAGGCCATGGTTTTAGGGCTACAGCACGTACCTTACTTGATGAAGTCTTAAGAATACCTCCTCACCTCATCGAACATCAACTTGCTCACGCTGTCCGAGATCCTAATGGTCGTGCTTATAACCGAACTACACATTTACTAGAACGTAAAAAAATGATGCAAGATTGGGCTGATTATATCGATAGCCTTAAAGAACTGTAGCGAAAAAATATTATATACTCGATTCCGAAGTTTTTAATGCTTGACTTTCAAAGATCTCGACGTACCGCGTTTTATGCGCGGTATCCAGGAATCTTGCACCATCGCTGGTTCCCGCTGTTAAGCCACGGGAGGAGGG
>Ga0100380_10000758_pt1 | contig 35876 bp, 32 predicted proteins | sample CryGeymeta201504_FD_80417 | JGI IMG/M metagenome (GOLD analysis project Ga0100380, IMG submission 80417) | Groundwater microbial communities from Crystal Geyser aquifers in Utah, USA - Crystal Geyser metaG 2015-04 | ecosystem: Environmental > Aquatic > Deep subsurface > Groundwater | place... | reverse complement strand
TTGTACTCGTTTAAAGCAAATCAAGCTAGTTTTTAACTTTGTAAATTGAATTTACTCTGATAATTAAAGTCTGTTTAAACACACTAAAAGCAGTATAAAAAGTTTCGTGCGTTTACCCTATGAATTAATCAAGTTTTTATTACTATCAGTCCAAAACCTATTAAGAGCCTAATTTTTTATTCCCTAATTTCTCGCCTCTCGTCCCTATTCCCTCGCCCCCATTTCCCATTTCCCAATTCCTATATTCCCTAAAAAGTCATTACTAAAGAAACTCCACCTAACGTATTTCCATTTGTTCCTACACTTTCCATTTGAGGTTTGAACTTAAAAGAAATATCATCATCAATATCAAAATTATTGAAATGCGCTGTTGTGGTAGCCTCTCCAATATTCAATAAATAAAAAAGACCTGTGATAATCATATAAAAATCTCTATCTCTACGATAACTATCACGCTGACGTTGTACTTGGTCTGCCGAGCGAGTTTCGAAAGAAGGGTCTGGTTTTGTAGCTGGATTTTCATCTTTTAGGTACAAATAATTCTCTCTGTAAATACGATAATTTGCATGATTGTTAATAGAAAGATACGCAGGAACAGCAAGTAAAGCATAAATAGCAGGTACTTTTATAGCCCACGCTTTTTTGTTGTAATATTGCCCAGCTCCTGGTAGCACAGCCGAAAGCAGAGCAGCACGAGCAGGAGGACGAAGTTTGAATTTGGGTTCTAATTCTACATCTAGTTTTTTGGCTATTTTGGTAGAATCTTTTACAGTTTCTTTGATGATTATTTGTGAAACAGAATCAACTTTTTGAATAGTTAAAGAATCTATTTTTGTATCTTGTCCGAAGCTAGAACCACTTATAAATAAACAAAAGACACAGAAAAAAACTGGTACTATTATTTTTTGATTAATTGGTGATAAAGAAAATAGCCTATTCATTACAGGTAGAATTATGAATTAGTATTGAAAATTAATTTACAAAATAACGAAAAATAACCCACTTTGAATTTATTAAAAAATCGCTTTTAGATAAAATTGTGAATGCTTTAACATAAAATAAAATAAAACAGACTATTTTCCTTCATGTTCTCTCGGTTTTTGAGGCAAAGTCGGTGCAGCTTGTCCTTCAGAAGGTTCTAATTCTTTCATTTCGTTTTCTAGTTTTTCTTGTGCTTCAGCAGAAAGTAAAAGTTTGTTCAAATCAGGTTGTCCTGCATCTATCCAACAGGTAAGCCAAAAATCGCCTACTGTTTTGATAGATTGCTTCATTCTTCGTTCTACTTGTCCGTTTAGTATATCGTGGTAGGCTTTTGAGAAAGGTCTTGAATAGAGTTTTTGAGTGGTTTTGCCACGAGTTTCATAACTCCATTTTTGGTCGTCGCCCATTTGCTGAGTGAGTTGTTTTTCAAAACGAAGAACAGAATCTAACGCAATATGCGAACCGATGATAGCCTCCCAAGCTCTTTCTTGTGTATTTTCGATATATTCTGCTTTTCCGACAAAAAAATCATATTGTAAAGCATAGAGTTCTGGCAAACGAGATTCCCAAAAACCATGAATTCCATACTGTCCAGTAAGTTGTCCATTATAATTTTCGGTGCTATGAAGTGGAACGTGCGAATCTCCAATGTAGTGTCCCAAATCTGCCGAAATGCGAATAATTGCTTCTGCATCTCCTCGTTCCATGGCATTTGTGAGTTTCCAACGAAACTGTTCTACTGCCCAAGGAACAATTCCATACGCCATCAATGTATCTTCTGAATATTTTGCAACAGCATCTTTCCAACGATGAGGAATTTTGAGCCAAGCACTATCTCCATAAATATCCATATCCAAATAATGACGAGGAGCTTCTCCCTCAACAGCATACCTACGACGGTCTGGATTGACAGCATTTTCGGTAATGTATTGAATATGAGCCTTATAAAACCCAAACATTTCGGGTGGAAGTGTATAAACTGCCATTCTATTAATAATACGATGACCATAAAATCCCCACGAATAGGCATTGCTTATGCAAAAAACAGAAAGAATGAGAGAGAAAATAAGAGAGGAGAATATTTTTTTCATTTTTGCTAAAAATATAAATCAATGATTTTAAATAGTTTATCAAAAATACAGATTTCTTATCAAAATAGAGAAAAATGATACTTGAAATTATGAGATTACAATTAGAAGAATGTGATTTTGGTATCATCAGTTGCAAAACAATATCATTATTTCGATAAATACACTTGCTTTTTTTAAATGATTTCACTTTCTTACAATGTGAATTACAACTTAACTATAATTCAAAATAATTTTTAACACATGACTAAAAAGGTAGCAATTTTAGGAGGTGGTGTTGCTGGAATGAGTGCAGCGCACGAACTTATTGAACGAGGTTTTGAAGTAGAAGTCTATGAAAAACAACCTCATTATGTAGGTGGAAAGGCTCGTAGTGTGGATTATTTTGGAGAAGCACAAGACCCTTATCTAAAACCTCTTCCTGGCGAACATGGTTTCCGTTTTTTTCCTGGATTTTATCGTCATATTGTTGATACTATGCAAAGAACGCCTTTCATAGATTCAGATGGAAGTAAAAAAACGTGTTTTGATAATTTAGTTTTTTCAGAAACGGCTATGATGGCTAGTTTTGATAAACCTCCTTTGGTTACCCTTGTCAATTTTCCAAAATCTCTTAAAGATTTGAAAATAATTCTGAGCGATTTTGTAGAAGCTCCACAAGTTACAGGACTTACCCATGAAGATGCTGAATTTTTTGCTCAAAAATTATGGACACTGGCTACAAGTTCTTATCAAAGACGAAAAAGTGAGTATGAACGCATTTCTTGGTGGGAATATACAGATGCTGATAATAAAAGTGAAGCCTACCAAACTTATTTTGTAGGGGGGCTTACACGCACTTTGGTAGCTGCTAAAGCCAAAGAGGTAAGTACAAAAACAGGTGGAGATATTTTGTTACAACTTTTATTTTTAATGGGAAGCCCAAAGACACATGCTGATAGAGTTTTGAATAAACCCACTAATGAAGCGTGGCTTTATCCTTGGAGAGATTATTTATTAGAAAAAGGAGTAACTTATTTTCATCATCATGAAGTAACTCATATTTCGTGTGTAAATGGAAAAATAAGCTCGGCTACTGTAAAAGACAAAGAAGGAAATGAAAAACAGGTTTTAGCAGATTATTTTATTTCTTGTGTGCCTGTCGAACGAATGAACGAGCTTCTGACAAAAGAAATACTAGATGCAGACCCTGTTTTAAAAGGTATTCAAAACCTTACAAATGATGTTTCTTGGATGACAGGAATTCAATTTTATTTAAATAAGGACGTAAAACTTAATAAAGGACATACTATTTATACAGATTCACCTTGGGCATTGACTTCTATTTCGCAACTTCAATTTTGGACAAATTATACTATTGAAGATAGAGGAAATGGAAAAATAAGAGGTGTTTTTTCAGTAGATATTTCAGATTGGTTTACAGAAGGACTGAATGGCAAACAAGCAAGTCAATGTACTTCTAAAGATGAAGTAAAAGATGAAGTTTGGGCAGAACTCAAACGCAGTCTTAATGTAGATGGACAAGTAGTTTTGACCGATGATATGCTTGAAGATTATTATCTTGATAGAGATATTGGTTTTCAGAAAAATATGGCAACAACAAATGAAGAACCTTTGCTTGTAAATAAAATAAATACGTGGACATTTCGCCCAAATGCTTATACTAATATTCCTAATTTTTTCTTAGCTTCGGATTATGTAAGGACAAATACAGACCTTGCAACGATGGAAGGAGCAAATGAGGCTGCACGAAGAGCTGTCAATGCCATTCTAAATTATGAAAATTATTCTGGTAAGTATTGTGAAATTTGGGATTTACATGAGCCAGATATTTTACACGTTTATCGTTGGTATGACCTTACTCGTTTTCGAAAAGGACTTCCTTGGAAAGTAGGAAAAGATGGAAAACTACCTTTTCCATACAATATTATAAATTGGTGTAACATAGCTTGGGTAAGTTTTAAAGATATTTTGGGAATTCTATAAATAAATAATTAATTTTATGTATGAATGAGTGGTTTAACCTTGTCGATTATACTATATCTGAGCAAATTATTTTTGCCTTGGGTTGTGCTTTATGGTTTGTCGTATATGCAGTTACTATATACAGTTTATATAAAAATAAATTTTGTGAAATTCCTGCTTGGGTGGTATGTGCAAATATATCTTGGGAATTTTTAAAAAGTTTCATATTCCTTACAGATATGGGTAAATTTTATAATATTGCCTATGCTGGTTGGTTTTTTCTAGACCTTTATATTTTATATGGAGCTTACAGATATGGAGATAAGCTAGTTTTTACTCCAGCAATCAAAAAATATTTTAAGTTGATTTTATCATTTAATTTTATTAGTTGGTTTGCTATTATCTACTTTATGATGTATTTAAAATATGATGATGTCGTAGGTGCATTATCAGCTTTTGTAATTAATATCGTAATATCAGTATTATATAACTATGTCATTTTAAATGTTGATATTAAGTATCTAAATAATTTTTCTTACACAGTAGCTTGGACAAAAATGTTTGGAACTGCATTCGTTGGTATTTTTGCAGCTATACATTGGCAAGGAAATTATCTTTTAGTTTCACTAGGAGTTATTATTTTTATTCTTGATTTATGCTATACTTTATTACTATATAAGAAACGAAGAAAAAATAAATAATGAAAAATGAAATTACTAAATAAAATACACCAATTATATATAAACCCTTGTTACCTAAATAGTAAAGTTGATAAAACTAGATCAACTCTAGTTTTAAATAGTTATTTAGTTGTTGTATTATTTGCTTTTTCCTATACATTGATTAGTTTAATTATTGAGTTTGATGCTGGATTTTATATTACTCTTGTATTAGGTTTTGCTTATTTAGTAGCTCCATTTATTTTGAGAGTACCAAATAAAATAGGTTTGTTAGCTCATTTTTTTATGATAACATCCTCTATAGCTACATTTATACTCATTTATTACTCTGGAGGATTATTTTCTGCTATAACTCCATGGTTGGCTATTACTCCTGTGATGGCTTTGTTATTATTAGATAAAAAGTCTGCTTGGTTCTGGACAGTAATCATGATTTTAGTTGTATATGCTTTTGCAATTCCTCAATATCAAGGTCATCAATTCGATATTACCTTTAATAAGGAATGGGTAATACCTTTTGATGCTATGGCTCTTTCTGGTTTTGTATTGGTAATATTCTTATGCAATTTAATTTTTGAAACTGGAAAAAATGAAGCCATGAGAATAGTAGAAGAAAAAAATCTACAACTTACAGAACAACAAGATGAAATTTCAGCTAGCAATGAAGAATTATTTCAACAAAAAGAAGAATTAGCTACTATTTTAGATGTAGTCCGAGAGAAAAATAAATTTATAGAAAAACAAAACGACGAAGTAAAAGCAAGTATTTTATACGCTAGTCGTATTCAAAATGCACTTTTACCCATCGATAAAAAAATTAAAAGTTATTTCAATGATGAGTTTTTCATACTTAATAAACCTCGTGATATTGTTTCTGGAGATTTTTATTGGTTTGAAAAATTAGAAGATTGTGCTATTATTGTAACAGCCGACTGTACTGGACATGGAGTACCAGGGGCATTTATGTCTATGTTGGGTGTTACAGGACTCAACTCTATTGTTTTTCAAGAAGGTGTTTTTAGAGCTGACAAAATACTCAATCATTTACACGATTATATCTATAAATCATTACAACAAGATCAAGGTAAAAGTTCGGACGGAATGGACGTAAGTGTTTTGGTTATCTATGATTCTATTCCGATTGCTGAATTTGCAGGAGCTATGAGTTCTATTTACTGCATTCAAAATAATGAACTCAAGGAAATAGAAGCTGATAAAAAACCGATAGGTAGTAATCATTATGGAAAAGATAGACAATATACTAAACAAGTTATTGATATTTCAAAACCAACGGTATTTTACACAGGTTCAGATGGCTATCAATATCAATTTGGAGGAAAAGCAGGACGAAAGTTTATGAAGAAAAATCTTAAAAAATTAGCTTTAGAACACTATTCTCAACCTTTCTCAAAACAAAAAGAAACATTTAGCTCTACCCTTGAAAATTGGATAAAAGAAGGAAATGAGCATCAAATTGATGATATTCTATTGATGGGATTTAAGGTCGATAGAAGCCCTAAAAACTTGAAAGATTAGATAATTAGATTTTCAAATATCTTGTAAAACACTTGTATAGCAAGTGTTTTTTTTATGCCCTAACACGAGGATCAAGCAGCGCATAAAGCAAATCAACAACAAGCGTAATACATACAAAAATCACTGCGACAACGAGTGTTGCCCCCATCACAACAGGAAGGTCAAGTTTTTGTACGGCATCAATAGTCAGCCAACCTAACCCTTTCCAACTAAATACATATTCTACAAAAAAAGCACCTGCAATAAGTGTCGCAAGCCAGTTTGAAATAGCTGTTACGACAGGATTGATAGCATTTTTGAGTGTATGTTTGAAAATAACCATGTACTGAGGAAGTCCTTTTGCTTGTGCCGTTCTGACATAATCCTTTGAGAGTTCTTCTATCATCGAAGAGCGTGTCAGTTGAGTAATAATGGCTAAAGGACGCAAACCAAGGGTAAGCGCAGGTAAAATAATATTTTTGAGAGCCAACTCTTTTCCTGTAAAAACATCTATAATCCAAAGCGAACCTGTCATATCAAGTCCTGTATATTCACTCAAATAATAACCAAAAATAAGAGCTATAAAAATAGCTGCTACAAAAGAGGGCGTAGAAATACCCAAAACAGAAATAGAAACCAAAGCATGGTCTAAAAAAGAATTCTGTCTGAGCGCACAAATAATCCCAAAAATAATCCCAAAAAAAGTAGCAAAAATCATTGCAGCTACCGACAAAACAAGTGTTGCACTGACCCTTTCGAAGAGCATATCATCTACTCGGTTGTTGGTATAGTAGGATTTTCTTAAATACGATTTTTTAATTACGAAAGCATTATCAGAAATACTAAAGAGTTTGAAATACCCATATTTTAATTCATTTTTCTTGGTATCCTCATGGACAGATACAATAGATAAATCATTCAAATAATAAGCAAATTGAGTAGTCAAAGGCTTATCTAAACCCAAATCAGCTTTGATAGTAGCAATCGTTTCAGGGGTCGAACGAGGACCAGCAATCATTTTGGTAGGGTCACCAGGTAGTGCGTGAAATATAAAAAACACAACTACTGCCACTCCAAAAATGACTAGAAATCCATATCCCAGTTTTTTTAAAAAATATGCAATCATTTGAAAGATTTAATTACCTAATATTCACTTCGTAATTTTTAATTATTTTTATATTGTATTTGTTTTCAAAACAAACAAAGGCACTTCAGTATGAAAACTTATTTCTTTTGCTTGGCTTCTATGCCACAAACTCTCAAAGAAGTTGCGATGATGTGTAAGCATTACCAAAACACTTGTTTCATAATTTTCTAAATAACTGTCTATTCCTTCATCTAAGTCTTCATTTTCTTTGAATCTAAAATCCAACATCGAAACAGGAATATCTTTGAAAACCCTCTTTAAATGATAGAGCCTATCAATATCTTCAATGCGTTCTTTTTCGTTACTGATATGTAAATAATCTACTTTTGAATTTGGAAAATAACTAGCCAGTTCTAAAAGAATATCAATTACTTTTTCATCTTTTGCAGAAAAATCAGCAGCATAAACGATACGTTCCCATTTCGTAAAAATCGCATCACTAGGAACAGCTAAAACAGCAGGTGTTTTGTTAGAAGCAATAATATCTGCCGTTACACTTCCCAACAAAATTTCTTCTGCTCGTGTCATGCCGTGTGTTCCCATAACAACCAAAAAAGCATTATATTCTTTTGCTACTTTTTCGATAGAAGGAATTATTCCATTTTCACTCTCCAAAACAGGCGTGATTTTGAGTTTTCCACTACCATCTAAATAAGTCAATTCAGAAAATTGATTAATATACTCATCTAATTTTGCTTTTCCTTTTTCTACCTCTTCCTTCAATAATCCTACATGAAGATGGTAATTAGTAGCAGAGGGCAAAGGCGCACAAGCCACATGAAGCAAAATAACCTCTGAGCCAATCACTTGAGCAAAATGTAAAGCATAATTTAGAGCAGCCTCTGACGGCTTAGAAAAATCTACTGGAACTAAAATTTTTTGCATACTAACACTTATCAAAATGGAAAAATAATCGACTAAACAAAAACGTCGTTTTGTTTTATAAGGCAATATACTTTTTTTGCAGCAAAAATCTAAATTTAAAATCCATTAAAACTTTGTTGATGAGAATTTTAGTGATTTTAGAAGATATTTTTTGTTAATTTTAGTTAGAATAGTTACTACGCTCATAAATATTTTTTTTATCAGTATTTTTTGTGTAAAATTTGAATGACCAAAAATCAGAAAATTATATTTCTAGCTTAATTTATCTCAAAATAGAATTTCATTTCTACAATTTCCCCTATGAAAAAAAATACTTTTTCTTTCGTTATTCTTGTCTTTTTTAGTGGCTTGTTTTTGTTCTCTTGCACAACTGCTGAAGCTCCTCCAAATTATAATTCAAACGATTCTGATAAAACCAAAACTGAAGTTCCTGCTCCTGAAACCGTTTTGCGTTCTTTTCATGATGATGCCTTGGTAGGTTCGCCTGCTTATGCTCAACTTCGTTATTTATGTAAAGATATTGGCGCACGCTTGAGTGGCTCAGAAAATGCTCAAAAAGCTGTCGAATATATGCAACGAGTTTTGGATTCGATGAATTTGGATAGCGTTTATTTACAGCCTGTTATGGTTCCTCACTGGGAAAGAGGCGAAAAAGAATTTTGTCAGATTATTAGTAATGACAAGAATAAAATTAATCAAAAAGTCCTTGATATTACGGCTTTAGGTGGTTCTGTTGGAACAGATGGAAGAATCAAATCTGAAATAATAGCCGTAAATTCTTTAGCTGATTTAGAAAATTTATCAAAAGAAGAAGCTAAAAAATATGAAGGCAAAATAATTTTTGTAACTCAACCTATGGAAGCAAAATTTATAAATACGGGTTCGGCGTATGGTGCTTGTTCTTCTGTGCGTGTTCGTGGTGCAAATTATGCTGCAAAAGTTGGCGCAAAAGCATTTTTATTGCGTTCTTTAACACTTGCAACTGACAACCACCCCCATACAGGCGTGATGGTTTACGAAGAAGATGGAAAAAAAATTCCTGCTGCTGCGCTTAGTACAATTTCGGCTAATTACTTAGAAAAATTGTTAGTTAAAGCTAAAAAAGAAAGTAAATCAGTAGAAATGGAATTGCAATTAAACTGCGAAACTTTGCCAGATGTTCTTTCTTATAATGTAGTTGGAGAATGGAGAGGAAGAGAAAAGCCAGAAGAAATAATCACAGTTGGAGGTCATTTGGATTCTTGGGATTTGGGAGAAGGAGCGCACGATGACGGAACAGGCTGTTTGCAATCGGTTGAAGTATTGAGATTAATTCAAAAGTTAGAAACCAAACCAAAAAGAACAATTCGTTGTGTCTTGTTTATGAATGAAGAAAATGGCGCAAGAGGAGCAAAAGAGTATGCACGAGTAGCAAAAGAAAAAGGCGAAAATCACATTGCAGCACTTGAATCAGATAGTGGAGGGTTTACGCCACGAGGTTTTAGAGTACAGGACTCTACTCGTCTTGAAATTATTCAAAAGTGGTTGCCTTTGTTTGAGCCGTATAATTTACACAAAATAGAATACGGTTATGGAGGAACAGACATTCGTCCTTTAGGAGAATCTGGAACACTTTTAATTGGTTTAGAGCCTGATTCGCAGCGTTATTTTGACCATCATCATGCCAAAACAGACATTTTTGAAGCTGTTCATGAAAGAGAATTTTTGTTAGGAGCTGCTGCCATGGCAAGTCTTACTTATATGATGGCTGAATATGGAATAGAGTAAATCTTAAAAATCAATTCTAGTACTCAAAAGGCTTACATAAAGCAAGAAAAATTAAAATTAACTTTATTTAACATAATGAATTTGAAAATATCCTTTTTTTTTTAGGTTTGCAATGTTAGAAAATTGTACAATACTAATTCCTATCCATCGTAAGATAATAGAAGAAGTTTATTGGGAGTAAGTAAAATTATTTATGAACTAAACCAACAAAATATTTATATTGTAAGATGTTTTGTTGGTTTTAATTTTTAATAACACAATGAAAAAGAATTTACTATTAGTTCTACTCTGTTTTTTGGTAATTCCTGCTTTTGCACAAGTTACAGAAGTAGAGTACAGTAGAGAAGGTTATAGATTTTCCATGACACATTATGACAAAGAAATTGTTTATTTTAATGATAGCCTTTCTGTTTCAAAGCCTATTGAAGGAAGAATACTTACCAGTACCACAGGTAGAAATATGAGAAGTTTTGATGATGAAATAGGACTTTATATTTACATCAATCACCCAAAAGAATTGATGTATGAGCGCAGTCGTGCGTTTAGAGATAGTCATTTCGTTATTGTCGATAGTCTTTTTACTCCTCTAAACTGGGAACTGATAGATTCTACAAAGCAGATAGGAAATTATACCTGTCAGTTGGCGACAACTGTTTGCTACGGTAGAAAATTTTATGCGTGGTACACCAGTGAAATTCCATTAGATAAAGGACCTTGGAAGTTAAGTGGGCTGCCCGGTCTTATCATTTATGCCTATGATGTCGATAAGGCTTATGAATGGAAAGCAACAAAAATAACTCAAAATGTAGATTTTGATTTTACAGTCTTTCCTAGTGATGACAAACAGGTAACACAAGAAGAGTTTATAACTATAGGTGATGAGCTACGTGAAAAAATGATTAAAAAAATAAAAGCTATGGCAGCACAAAGAGGTCTGAAAGGAGAACCAAATATTGACACACCAGAAACTATCGAAGTTACCAAAACAAGAAGCGAATAGAAAAAATCATCTTGTTCTTTTTATCTAAATTATCTATTTGAAAATCAATTATTTATGAAACATCTAATTTTAGCCTGTGTATTTTTATGTGTGATTCCATCCTCTTTTGCTGTGTCTAATTCTTATTCTGAAATGAATTACAGTCATGTAGTAGAAGACAAAGATTATACTTTTTCCATTACTGGAGATTATGAAACGGTAATGAAAGAAGTGGAGTCGATAATGAAAATGGAGCTAAGTGTTAAGTCTTGTACCATAGAAGTAACTATTTTATCTAGTGATAATGAGCCGATTAATGTAAGTATGAAGTCAAGCACTTGTTATACAACGTCAAAACTAATGAAGGATTTTTTAGAAGCTACAAAAGAACTTGGCTATACATTTTAGTTTCCACTCCAACTAAAATAGTTTTATAAATCAGCAGAACCCTAAGCATCTCAAAGATTCTTAGGGTTTGTATTTAAAAAAAAGTCTTGATAAGGTTATGAAAAAATTATACTTACTTTTCTTATTTATTTTATTTACTTCTTCGCTCCACGCCCAAAAAATAAAAGGATTCATAACCACAAACGAAGGAAACACACTCTTTACAGGAAATGTATTATTCAAAGAAGCAAATAAGCCTACCAGCATTAAAGAATTTGTGATTGCTAAAAATGGTAATTATTCTTACACCTTCAAGAAAGATTATGATACTCTGCTGATTGAAGTAAGGTCAATGGGATATTTATCACAAACCAAACTTATCTTTACTCCCCAAAAAAATAAAACATATACAGTAGATTTTGTAATGCCTATCGATACTACTCAGCTCAAAGAAATTACGATTGAAGGCTCAAGGCGTTTTGAGCAAAAAGGAGATACGCTTATCTATGAAGCCGATGCTTTCAAGGACGGTTCGGAGCGAAAAGTAGAAGACCTTTTGAAAAAATTACCGGGGGTAGAAGTAGATGACAATACAGGAGCGATAAAATACAAGGGAAAAGCAGTAGAAACGGTTACGTTAGATGGAGATAATCTTTTCGGACAAAACTACACACTCGGCACACGCAATATCAATGTAGATATGGTGGAGCAAGTAGAAGCCATCGAAAACTACAATGAAAACCATCTCTTGAAAGACGTAGATAACGGAGAAAAAGTAGCTCTAAACCTCAAACTCAAAAAAGGAAAAGTAGATTTATCGGGAAATATTGATATAGAAACAGGAGCATTTGATACCGACAGGCTCGCAGCTAATCTGAACACAAATATTCTTAGCATTACGAAAGGTTATAAATCTTTTTCTACATTGAGTTACAATAATGTAGGCTCTAATCGCTCTCCTTTTGATTATTTTGCTTTTTCTCTCAATGCCGAGCAGCTTAGTGAAAGAGATTGGTACGCCAAAAAAATAATTCCTGAAAGTTACTTCAGTAATTTTTTGGAAAGTAGATTAGTAAATGTAAACAGTCAGTTTTTTGGAAATTACAATGGTATTTTTCGTATCAAAAAAAGAATGAGTATAAAATTGAATTTGTATGCCATTCACGACAGAATAACCAATAATCAATTTATCAAAAATACGTACAGTTTAGCTGATAGTTCTTTTGTTACTTCTGATGCTATTTCCATAAAGAAAAAACCTACACAATACAGAGCCGACGTAGAAATAAAATACAATACATCTAAAAATTCTCTTTTGGAATATAAAGCCAGAATTAGGCAAGAAAATATAATCACTCCTACTTTTATTCTCCAAAATCAGATAACACCTATTTCTTTAGACCTAAAAACAACTGATTTTTTTTCTAAGCAAGAGCTAGTATTTACACAAAAATTAACCAAACAAAAGGTACTTCAACTATTGGTTTTGAATACGCACAACTCACTTCCTCAACAATTTACTACTTCGCTTTCTTTTACCGATTCTGTTTCAGAAAATAAGCAAGAAAGTAAATTTATTAGAAATCATACCACAGCAAAAATAACATTATTGGGCGCACGTAAGGAAGATAGATATGCTTTTGAATTGGGAATTAGAAATGAAAACACACCTTATTTTTCTTTACTAAATAGCACAACCCATCAAACGATAGTTCCCATTTCTGAAAATGATTTTGGTTATAATCGTTTCAAAATTTATCAACTGGGTGCATATCATTTTAGATGGCATCGTTTCAAAATTTCGCCTACTTATTCGTTAAGTTATTTATGGCAAAACCTAGACTACCAAAATACAGAAAATCTAAATTTGGAGGCACAGAATATTCTTCTCGAACCTGCTTTATCAGTAAAATATAAGCTCAATGAAGTTTCTTCTTTGAGTGGAAAAGTTGGATATAATTTAGAACCAAATGAAGAAAATCACTTTTTTAGAAACGATGTACTCGCTACTTCTCGTTTGCTTAGAAGCAACATTCCAAATTTGAGTCTGACCAATAGATTTTCATACAGTTTATTTTATTTCAATAATAATTTGAGCAAACAGTTTGATATGCAACTGGGCATTTTTCATAATCGCAATGAAGGTGGATTTTTCAATCAAGTAGAGCTTTCTCCTACATTAATACGGAATACAGCTTTCTTTTTAAATGTTCCTACAGCTTCTACTACTCTTAATTTCAAAGTTGGAAAGTATATAGATTGGATTAACTCAACGCTTCGTGTAGATGCAGATTATTCTCGTTTTAGCTACAATAATATTGTCAATGCGTCGGAACTAAGAAACAATCAAACTAATAATTTTCATAGCAATATATTTCTCAAAACACATTTTGATATAGCCATAAATTTTGAAAATACATTTGATATAAGCCAAAATAGAAGTCAGAATGAAGAAAGTGATACAGAATTTATCAATACCAGTCTGAAACATAAATTCAAAATTTTGATACAACCCACTCAAAAATGGTTTATGTATCTTACATCAGAATACTTTTTACCCAACTTAGACCAACTTGAAAATAACTATTGGTTTTTGAGTGGAAATATTCGTTTTCGTCCAAAAAACAAAAAATGGCAATATCATCTAAGCGCAAAAAATCTTCTCAATATTCAAAATTTTGAGCAAATTCAAGTGAATGATTTTTCTTCTTCTCTTTATCAAAGTAGTATTTTGCCACGCCATTTTTTAATACAAGGTTCATATAATTTTTGAAACGGCTTCAAATACTAACACCAGTTTGCTTTTTAGAATAGAAAAAGTAATTTGCAGTCTGATTCTACTATTTCATAAAAAACTATGAAGACTACCTACGGATTACCTGCCAAGCGAGAAGAACTTATAGACGTTTTGAATACGGCGTTTGCCGAGCAAAATTTAGATGACGAAGAGTACGAAAACCGAGTAAAAGAAGCTCTAAATGCAAAATGTATTGAAGATTTAGAATTGGTAGTTTTTGATTTTCCTAAAGAAATAAAGAATCAATTATTTCCAACTTCTATCACAACACAAAAATCAGATTTTCCTCCTGCTGCTTTTTCGTCTTCTACTAAACCAATTACTTGTTCTAATTCCGATGCTCTTTCCAATCTTTTTCCTGCAAGAAGTTCGAAAGCTATTTTTACTACTGACAAAGAATTAGTTTCTGTCTTAACAGAAAAATCCGTTCATTTTCAAGCTGTTTTTGGAACGCAAAAAGTAGATTTTAGAAATTGTCGTTTTGAAGGAAATCGTTTTAGAATCGATGTCGATAGTGTTTTTAGCAATACTACATTAGATTTGAGAAATCAAGATTTAGCAGGAAAACACGTTGATATTTTTATAAAAGGTGCGCTCAATGAAATCAAAATTTATATTCCTCGTGGTGGAGTTGTTCATAAAAATACACAAGTAATTTTAGGAGAATATTCAATAAAAGACAAACGAAAAGGTTTTTTGGGACAAATCAATAAATTTTTAGGAACAGACCAACTTCAACCTGAATCTATAGCTTTTACGATTACTTTACACGGAACTATTTTTCTAGGGAATGTAAAAGTAGTTTATTGATTTTGAAAAACAGCAAAGTAATCTAATAAAATGAGCAATAAAATATGTATTTTAGCAAAAAATAAATGTAGCGTACCTTTTAAGGTGCGAAATTAAGTAGCGTAGCCTTTAGGCTGCGAAAATGTACCGAATGCTTTAGCTTTCGAAAAATAGTTTAAGAGAATATGGAAAATGCTCTACTTTGGATAATCTTGATAGGAATAGGAATTATAATTTTCTTATTAATAAAACTGATACAAAGTAAGGAGAATACAAACGGAAACAAACTCGTCGAAAATCTTCAATTTATAGAACGAGATTTACAAAAAATAGAACAACAATTTGTTTTCAATCGTCAAGAACTTGCCCAACAGTCAAAAGAAAATCGTACAGAAAGTAACCAAACTTTTGAGCAGTTTAGAGAAACTTTATCACAGGTTTCAGAAAAAAATCAAGACCAATTAGAAAAAACGATTCGCCAAATTGCAGAGGCTTTTCGTCATTTCAAAACGCAATTAGATAGCAATAGACAAGAATCACTACAAACAATTTTGCAGTTTGAAAGTAAAATCAATGAAACAACGACTTCAAATTTAGAGAATATCAGAAAAACGTTAGCATTCAAAGTAAATGAATTACAAACTCAAAATACACAAAAGTTAGACGAAATAAAAAATGTAGTAGATGAAAAACTACAATCTACTTTAGAAAAACGTTTGGGAGAATCATTTAAAATTGTGAGTGAAAGGCTAGAGCTTGTCCATAAAGGATTAGGAGAAATGCAACAACTAGCAAACGGTGTAGGCGATTTGAAAAAGATTTTGAATAACGTAAAAACAAGAGGTATTTTTGGAGAATTTCAATTAGAAGCTATTTTAGAGCAAATTTTGAGTAACGAACAGTACGCCAAAAATGTAAAACCAAACCCAAATAGCAATGCCATTGTAGAGTTTGTTTTGAAGATTCCACATGCAAAAGATAAAAGTCAAGTCGTTTTGATTCCGATTGATGCCAAATTTCCTGTTGAAGATTATCATTCTCTGATGGATGCTTACGACCAAGCCGAACCAAAACTAATAGAAGAAAAAAGAAAATTGATGATAAATAGAATAAAATCATCTGCAAAAGACATTCAACAAAAATATATTGTTCCTCCTCACACCACTGATTTTGCAATTATGTTTTTGCCTTTTGAGAGTTTGTATGCTGAGGTGATGCGCTGCGACGGACTTTTTGAGCAGGTTCAGCGAGATTATAAAGTTACCATTACCAGTCCGACAACGCTTTCAGCTATTCTAAACAGTCTGCAAATGGGATTCCGTACTTTAGCGATTGAGCAGCGAAGTAGTGAAGTGTGGCAGCTTTTGGGAAGCATAAAAAATGAATTTTCTAATTTTGGAAACGCTTTAGAAAAAATACAGAAAAAACTAGGAGAAGCTAGTAATACATTAGACCAAGCCAATGTTCGTTCTCGTGCCATTGAAAAGCAACTTCAAAAAGTGCAGGAGATTAGAGTGGAGGAGTAAAAATAAATTTAGAATTTAGAATTTAGAATTTAATCAATTATACTGATTTTCAATTCTAACTTCTGAGTTCTAAATTCTACCTGTATTATTCGGCTCATCAAAAAGCGAAATATGTTCATTCAAAGACATTGCTTTTTGAAGGTCATCAGCAGAATCTACTTGATACGACAAATCTTCTAGTTCATCTAATAAATGTAAGTCTATATCTTCTTCTGACTGAATTGGGTTTGTGCTTTGTTCTATATCTTGACTTGTATTTTGTTCTTGCAAGTCATTCAGACGGTGCATAATTCCTTGTAATTGCAAACGGCGTTCTTTTTGAAACTTGATATTTCTCAAACGTTTATTGATTTTTTTGAAACTATTGTTTCGCATTTGAGCGACCTTAATATTCTTTTGAGCTGTTTGGATAAGCTGTAAACCCATTTCTATATTTTCTTCATCCAATTCTTTATAAAAATCATCTTCTAAAATAAAAGAAGTCAGATTATTAGCATTCTTAAATTCATAAATAATAATTGCGTTAGGTAATTTGGCAATATCAAAGGCACTTCTGACATAATAAATAGATTTGTAAACCTCTTCCAAACTTTCCTCTAACTTTTTAGTGAGAGCAGTTCCATTTTCTAACATCGAATTATTTTTAGCAATCAAATCATCTAATCTTGCAATGTTCTCGTCATAAGGTTGTTTGTTTTGTTCTTTCCGAACAGGGTTTTCTTTTGTTTTACCTGCTTCTTGAAAAGAAATAGGTGCAATTTTTTTATCGTTGTCTTTTGTCTTGATATGTTTGTTATAAATTCTTGAATAGGTGTCTTCCAAAACCCCCAAAAACTCCTCAAAATCGCCTTCCAAAAAGAAACGATATTCTATTTCAATTCGGTTTCCTCGTGCATCTGTAACCACACATTTTGTTTCGGGATGAAAATCTTGTGTATGTGCATTCGGACGTTCGAAAAGAATAGTTGCCACTTCACCTCTTCGTCTTCTGTATCTGCGATGTCTTTGTCTTTCGATAAGTTCTATTTTTTTGATGTCTTTCAAGTCCACTCGTACAGAATCATTATTTGCGCCTCTTCTAATTTCTAAATATTTATTTGTCAGACGGATAGATTTTATTTGCTTTGTCCAATATTCTTTTACCAAAGGAATTAGAATAGAAACAGCCACAAAACACAATAAAATCTTAAAAAAAAGAGGCATCCAAATCATACTGTACGCAAAGGTAAGCCCCATGATGAGCTTTCCTATAAAAATATTACTCATTGGTCGCATCGTATCTAACTCATATACAGCATCTTTCGAATAAGTAGATGTATAAGGCGAATTATAATCTGGAATATAAGGTTCTCTCTCATTTCTGTGAGAAGGTATAAAATCTTTCATATTATATATTTTCTTAGCCTAGTTTTTATTACTGACACATTAATATGGCTTTTCTAGGGCAATTTTAAAGGAAAGGGACTTATTTTATCCTAAGAATACTTCTAAATTCAATAGTTTTTTTAGGAGTTTTGTTTTCTGATAGTTTATTTTTTTATTCGTGTTTTGTCTGATACAATAAAATACTACTTAATATAGCGATTTTTTTTCAAAAACGAATTCTGAATTTGATTTTTTTATAACTAAATTTGGAAAGGAAGTTACTAATAGGTACGCTATACAAGCTCTATAAGTTGCCTAAAATCAGTTATAATTCTTGTTTTGTTATACAAAAACTTAATTCCAAAAAATAATATTTTTTAATGTTCTTAAAAAAGGATAAATAAGCCCTAAAAAAGTAATCCCATATTTTAAATAATGATTAACTTGTATTCTATCCAAAAAAAATCCTATCAAAATACACAGAAAAGGATAAATAATTGCCAAAAAACGTTCTGCATCTATTTTCATTCCTGCTCGGCTCAAAAGCATTCCAACTAGGTAAACAAAGGTTATCCAAAAAATAAAAAGAATAAATTTTGAGCTTTTGTCAGTTTCTAATTTTATTATTTTTATAAAATAAATCAGAAATAAAATCATTACTATTGAAAGAATAGCAATCCGAATTTCTAAAGTAATAGAAGGAGGAAAAAGCCAACGACTCAGAATATCTCCATAATTCAGACATTCTTCTAAGAATGTTCGTAAAGCAAGATTATAGAGAGTATCAAAATGTCCTTTTGTCTTGATTTTGGCGTGAAGCCACCATAAAAAAATGGGTAGAAGAGAAGAAAATGAAAAATAAACTAGAGGTTTGAAATACGGATTTTGATAGAATAGTTTTATGTTTTTTTGTTCAGAGTTAAAATAAAACGGAAGAATATAAAAAAGAATCATTCCAGTATTTGTTCCAATTACAAAATAAAGTCCTGCATTTCGCATTGCACAGAAAAGAAACCCAAAAAGATAAAATAACCACCGTTTTTTATTATCAATTAAATAATAAAATGCCCAACTACTTCCCATCAAAAAAAATAAAAACGGAGGTTCTGACCATACAAAATGATGAATCAGATAAAGAGGAGTTGCAGAAACAAAAGCTAAAATAAGCCACCATTTTGTAAGCGATTTTTGAAATAATTTTTCAATTAAATCAAAATACAACACATAAATCCCTAGAATACAAATCAGATTGAAAAAAACAGAATCCTTAAAAAGAATTAGTAAAAAAGGAAAACCCAATGCCCAAACAATGTAAGGTTGAGCATCAGTTTGGATAAAATCATAGTGTAAAATTAAATTTTCAGCCGTTTTGAGGTATTGAAATGAATCGTGTGTTTTTGCTACTCCTTCTCCTTTCCAAGTACTCCAAATCTGAAAAATAAGTACAACAAAAAATCCAATTAGAAAACGAAGTTTTGAATTAGAATCTGATTTTTTGAATAACTTTAATAAGAAGAGGGTAGAAAACATAAAATTGAATAGGAAATTTTACAGAAAACAATGCAAAAATTGACTTATCAAAACAATAGACAAAACAATGCTGTAAAATACATTCCTTTTTTGTAAATTGCCTAACAAATACCCTTAGTATCAAGATAAATTCTAAAAAAATAGAGAGTAAAATTACTCTTTTTGAATATATATGTCAGAAAAAGCAACAGAAGCATTAGATGAATTAGAACTCAAAAAAATTGAGTTGGATTCACTTATCGATATTATAAAATCAATAAACGGCAATATTTCAGAACAGGATTTGTACCGTACTTTTATGTTTACGCTTCGTTCTTATCCTCATATTTCGAAGATGACTTTGTACGTCTTAGATGAAGATACAGAAGTAGATGCAAGTAGAAATAAATGGTTTAATAAAGAAGGTTTTGGCACTTTAGGTAATTATAGAGATGTAGTTTTGCCCAACGAAATTTTAGAAATTCATAAAGTTTCTCCTACAACTGAATTTAATCATTTAGCTCCTTTCAATGAATTTTGTTTTTTGATTCCGATTCATCACAAAGACCATGTTTTGGCGTATCTTTTTTTAGGAAGGGCGCATGATTCATTGGAAGAAGAAGATTTGGATTTACCTTTTATTCAAGCACTTAGCGATATTATTATTGTTGCTGTAGAGAATAAAAAACTAGCTAGAAAACAAAAAATTCAAGAGACTTTTAATCGTCAGTTAGAAATTGCAAGTGAGGTACAAGCATTACTTTTGCCAAAGCATTTGCCTAATGAAGATAAGTTTAGTGTTGTGGCAAGTTATTATCCTCACCACAACGTAGGAGGAGATTATTACGATTATATTCAAATCAATAAAAATGAATTTTTGCTTTGTGTAGCCGATGTTTCTGGAAAAGGTTTTCCTGCTGCCATTCTGATGTCAAATTTTCAAGCTGCGCTCCGTACCATGGCTCGCCAAACGACAGACTTAAAGAAAATTGTAGAAGAACTCAATCACTTGATTATCCAAAACTCGGGTGGTGGACATTTTATTACGGCTTTCTTTTTCTTGTATAATAAAAGACAAAAATCAGCAATTTATATCAATGCAGGGCATAATTCGCCTATTTTGATGCTCAATGCACATCAAACTCAGTATTTGGAGGAAGGAACGACCATTTTAGGAACATTTGACAAACTGCCTTTTTTGAGTGTAGCAACTATAAATGAGCTTGATGATTTCTTAATTTTCTGTTATACAGATGGTTTTACCGAAACGGCTGCCGAAGACGGCGAAGAGTTTGGAGAAGAGAATTTATTAGCAGGAGTAAAAGAAAATTTTGACCATTCTCACCAAGAGCTACACGAACGATTATTTGATAAACTTCATCTTTTTAAGGGAAATAATCCGTATCCAGATGATATTACGCTGCTTTCTTGTAGAGTGAAAAGATAACAAAATCTAATCTTAATTTTAGTCATTCAACACATAAATGGTTGCTCTTGATTTGCCTATTTTTTTGATTAAACCTTCTTTTTGGAGATGACCAATATCTTTTCTCAAAACATAGATAGTATATTCTGCTAAAGCTATTGCAATGTCTTGTATCTTGACAGGTTCATTTTCTTCAATAAATTTAAACAACTTTTTTTGTCTTTCATTCAAATAAGTTGTCTTGTCTTTAATTTGTTCGAATCTGTATTCTAGTACTTGTATTGTTTTTTCTAAGGTATCTAGGAAAAATATGAGCCATTCATTTACAATTTCTTTGTCTGTATTTCTATTCTTTTGTCCACTTATCAAAGCTTGGTAATACTCCTTTTTTCGCTTTTCTATTTCGATTTCCATAGAAGCATAGTGCATAAAATCATATTTATTTTTGAGTAATAGTAATGTAGTGAGTAGCCTTGAAAGTCTGCCATTTCCGTCTTGATAAGGGTGAATAGATAAAAATTCATAAACAAAGATAGCTATCACAATCAACGGATGTAGTTCGTTTTTTTCAAAGTTAGAATTTGTCCATTCAAACAAATTTTTCATTTCTTCTTTTACCAAAAAGGGAGATGTAGTTTCAAAAATCACTCTTTCAGAACCCTGTGGAGATTTAGCGACTACTTTATTGGATAGCATTTTATAACTCCCTCTATGTCTGTCATCTTTTGTACTCGTTTTTAGAAGTAATTTATGAAGATAATGTACCTCATTTTCTTGAAGAATGATTTGTTCGAATTCTTCTACTATCAAATTTAAGACTTCATAATAACCAAAAACTTCTTGTTCATCTCTTGATTTGAGTGAACTTATTTTTACTGATTGAAGTAACTTTTTGACTTCTTCATTGGTTAGTGTAGAGCCTTCTATTCTAGTGGACGAACCAATGCTTTCTATGGTCGCAATTTGTTTTAATTCCTTTAAATAAATCGATTCAGCCACTTCCAACCCTTTCCATTTTCCTTTGAAAGAATCAATAAAAGCTATTTTTTTAATAATGAGTTGATTGGTCTTGAAATCAAAATTGAGTTTGTTTTCCATTTTTAGAATACGTTTTATTTGCTTTATATTAGCTTTGTATTCAAAAACTAATCATTTTATCTTAGCTTTACAATTTGCAGAACAAAATATTCTATTTCAAAATGTGTATTGTTATTTTTGCAGCGTTGGTATAAAGAAGTTTATTTTTGTATTTTTGTAGAGTAAAAATCATTTTTATCAAAAAAATAAAACGCCTTGACCGACAAAACACTAGCTCAATATCGCCAAATAATGGTTACGTGTAGGCAACTATTCGACCAAAAAAATAAAGACTATGGTACTTCGTGGCGTATTTTGCGTCTTCCAAGTATCACAGACCAAATTTATATCAAAGCTCAACGCATCAGAACCATTCAAGATAAAGGTTCGCAAATGGTAGGCGACGATATTGCATCGGAGTTTATTGGGATAATAAATTATTCGTTGATGGCTTTGATTCAGATTCAGCTTCGAAATGATGAGCGTTTGGAGCTTCCTCTTAGAGAAGTAACAGAATATTACCAAAAACATTCGGAGGTTTCGCAGCAACTCTTGAACCGTAAAAATCACGATTACGGAGAGGCTTGGCGTGTCATGCGAATTACGAGTATTACGGATATTATTTTGATGAAATTGCTTCGTATCAAACGCATTGAAGATAACCAAGGCAAAACGTTGGTTTCAGAAGGCATTGATGCCGGCTATAAAGATATGATAAATTACTCTGTTTTTGCGCTTATTTTGATGATGGAACAAAACCAAAATCAATCAAATAGTAAAGCAACTGCGCAAGACCAAAACTAGATAAAAAATTACAAAAACAATAAAATTGACTTTACCATTGCTTGTGTTCCAACAAGTGATATATAATAAATAAACGCTATGAAATTCCTCAACCAAATTATTTGTTTTATTGTAGGTGCATTATTTATTTTTTCGGGTGCAGTCAAAGCCATTGACCCTATCGGAACGGCTATTAAACTAGGCGAATACTTTGAGGTTTTTGCCACTGATGTGCCTTCTTTAAATGGACTTTTTCATTTTCTGAATCAAAACACAACTATTCTAGCTGTCATTTTTGTGGTTTCAGAAGTAGTCTTGGGAACAGCACTTTTGATTGGCTTTAAACGAAAAATCACGGTTTGGCTTCTGTTTTTGATGATTACCTTCTTTACTTTCCTTACTTTTTATTCGGCGTATTTCAATAAAGTAACTGATTGTGGTTGTTTTGGAGATTTTCTTCCTCTCAAGCCTTGGGAATCCTTTACAAAAGATGTTGTGCTTTTAGTTTTGATTAGTATTCTGCTAGTTCAAGTTAAAAAACTGACCAATAAATCTAACTTTTTTACTTTTGTAGTGATGCTTTCTACTACACTTCTTACAGGATTTTTGACGTTTTATGCGATTTATTTTGAGCCTCCAATAGATTTTAGAGCGTATGCAATAGACAAAAACATTTCTGAGCAAATGAAATCTGAAGAGCCTCCTCGTTACCTTTACATTATGGAAAAAGATGGACAAGAATTTGAAATGACGGAATACCCAACTGATCCAGCCTATAAATACGTAAGTAATAAACTTTTGAATGAAGCAGAAAGCAAGCCTAAAATTACAGATTATAGTCTTTGGAATGACGATGGAGATTTTACACAGGAATCTTTGACTGAAAAACGTATTTTTATCTTAGTTCACAATGTAAAAAAAGGAAATTTTGATACCTTTGAGAAAATTAAAAAAATGATTAGCGAAGTAACAGCTAAAAATGCCAACATAAAGGTAGCTATTCTTACTTCTGATACACAACAAGCCATTGATGCTTTTAAAGCTAGTCAGAATATTAATTTTCCTTTTTATTATATCGATGCGACTGTTATCAAAACGATAGCTCGCTCTAACCCTGCACTTTGGATGCTTGATGAAGGAACTGTTGTCGGTAAATATTCACCTAATGATATTCCAAACTCGGAAACTGTTTTGAGTTTATTTAAATAATTATTCATCTTTTTACTGATTTATGCAACCTCTTATTTCTATAGTTAGTCCAGTTTATCGGGCAGAAAAAATAGTGGATAAACTCGTTGAACAAATTAGTGAAGAAGTTTCTAAAATAACAGATAATTTTGAGATTATTCTGGTAGAAGATGGAAGTCCAGATAATTCTTGGGAAGCTATCGAAAGAAATTGCCAAAAAGATAAACGAGTAAAAGGAATAAAACTAAGTCGTAATTTTGGTCAGCATTATGCTATTACGGCAGGTTTGGAATATTCCCAAGGAGAGTGGGTAGTAGTTATGGATTGTGATTTGCAAGATGACCCTATCTATATAAGTCAATTATTTGAAAAGGCACAACAAGGATTTGATATTGTTTATACAGTTAAGAAAAAAAGGGAGCATTCTTTTTTTAAAAATTTCTTTGCAAATTTATATAATCACGTCTTTAATTGGCTCATAGACAACAAAGAACAAAAAAGCTCTAATCAAATAGGCTCTTATAGTTTATTATCTAGAAAAGTGGTAGAAGCCTTTAAAAATTATAAAGATTACAGAAGACATTATCTAATGATTTTGAGGTGGTTGGGATTTTCTAATACATTCATTCAAATCGAACACAGAGAACGTTTTGAGGGAAAAAGTTCTTACAACTTTAGCAAATTACTTACTCACGCTTTAGATGGAATAACGTCTCAATCAGATAAAATCCTTCGTCTAACAGTTACGTTAGGTTTTGTACTTTCTGTACTTTCTATATTGGGAGGTATTTATATAATTATAAGAACATTTATATCTTCTTTTCAAAGTGGGTGGGCTAGTTTAGTAGTTTTAATATTGTTTACTTCTGGTCTTATCATTACTAGTATAGGAATTAGTGCTATTTATATTGGAAAAATATTTGAACAAACAAAAGAAAGACCTTTATTTATTATTGATAAAACGATTAACTCATAAAGCAATGAAAATACTACCTCCAGGAAATATACTTCAAAATATGTATTTGAAGGAACGTGTTAATAAAAATAATTGGAAGTCATTTTTAGAGATAGGTTCTGGAAATGGATATATAAGTCGTATTCTATTAAAAAAAGGAATGAGTGGGGTGGGGTGTGATTTGAATGAATCTGCTTGTCAGAATAACAAAGTTTTAAATAGAGAATTTATAGATTCAAATAAATATCAAGTTTTCCATCAGGATTTTATTGAACTAGATGCTTCTCAAAAATTTGACCTTATTATTTCTTGTATGGTAATTGAGCATTTAGAAACATCTGAGCTTGAAAACTTTGTCCAAAAGTGTAAAGAGCTTCTTAACCCAAATGGAACAATTCTGTTTTTAGTACCTGCCTCAATGAAATATTGGGGAATAGAAGATGAAATTGCAGGACATATCAAACGCTATGAATTTGATGATTTTAAGTATTTTGAAGAAAAATTTAATCTAAAACCTACTCATTTGGCAGGACTTACTTACCCAATGAGTAATTGGCTTTTTGAATTATCTAATGCCTTAATAAAGAAAAATGAAAGCAAAATATTAGAATTAAGCCAAAAAGAAAAAACAGTTTATACGGGAAACAGAAATGTTCCTTATAAAACTACATTTCCTTCGGTATTTGGGTTATTTTTAAATGAAACGTTCCTTTATCCTTTGCATTTTTTACAAAAACAATTTCGTAGAAATTCAAATGCACTAGTTATTTATTGTGAGCTTCAACCTATTCTTTAAAACTACATTACGCAAATAAAATTACATGACACAAAATATGAAAAGCTACGGTATTACTAATCAAATTGAATTCTCTAATAAAATAGATTTTCACGTAGAAAATATCAAGATAAAAGGATTCTCAATAGAGAAAAATGTTCTCGATTCAACATTTTGTGATAAACTAAATCAAAAGTTAGAGACAATTTATCAAAGACAAGAAGAGGAGTTTGGAAAAGAGAATTTAGCAGCTCTTGATGAACTGGACATGGTTAGAATGCCTTTTTTAGAAGATGAGTTGTTTTTTGAGTTATTTACAAATGAGCTTTCTTTGGAATTGGCTGAAAGAATACTTGGAAAAGCCTTTCAGTTGCATTTACAAAATGGTGTAATTAATCGTCCTCAAAAAGAGCATCATCAAACCTCATGGCATAGAGATTTACCTTACCAAGACTGGACAAGCAGCAAATCATTAGGTTTTAATGCTTTTTATTGTCTAACAGATTTTACTATTACTAACGGAGCTACTTTTGTTTTGCCGTACTCCCATAGACTAGATTATTTTCCGAGTTCCGAGTTTGTGAAAGAGAATCAAATTCAGATAACTGCACCAAAAGGTTCAGTACTCTTTTTTGATAGTATGTTATATCATAGAGCAGGTATAAATTCTTCTGATGCTGTTCGTTATGGTATCAATACTATGTTTGTAGTACCGATTATCAAACAACAAGTTGATATTGCTTCACAATTTGAAGGAAAATCTTTATCTCCTAAATTGAAAGAATTATTAGGAGTAACTTATCAAGTGCCTACTAATGTTAAAGATTTTAGAGAGAGAAGATTAAACAAAATTACTCTGCATAAATAAAACTAGCAAAAACAGTCAAAAAAAATGATAGAAAATAAATCAAAAGTAAACAAAAAAGTAATAATTACACAATCTAATTATATTCCATGGAAAGGATATTTTGATTCTATTGAGCTAGTCGATGAGGTAGTTTTGTATGATGATATGCAATATACCAAAAGAGATTGGCGTAATCGTAACAAAATAAAAACGCCAAAAGGTGCCGTTTGGATGTCTATTCCTGTTGAAGTAAAAGGTAAATTTTTTCAAGCTATAAAAGACACAAAAGTTAGTGATACTGATTGGAATAAGAAACACTGGGAACTTATAAAAGCCAATTATTCTAAAGCTGAGGCTTTTTTAGAAAATAAAGATTTTTTTGAAGAATTGTATCTAAATTGTAACGAAGAACATTTGAGTCAAATAAATTATCGCTTTTTACGTGCTATTTCTGATTATTTAGGAATTACTACTCCTATTCGTTTTTCTATGGATTTCGAACTTGTAGAAGGAAAAACAGAACGATTAGTAGATTTGTGTAAAAAAGTAGGGGGTACGGATTATTATACGGGTTCGGCAGCCAAAAATTATATGGACGAAGAGTTATTCGAACAAGAAAATATCAAAGTACATTACCTAGATTATTCAGGTTATCCAGAATACACACAATTACATGGCGACTTTACACATGAAGTTTCTATTATTGATTTGATACTTAATGAAGGTAACAATGCAACTTCATTTATGAAAAATTTTGATAAAAAATAATTATACAATGCCTACACACAAAAAAATTCTTGATGCTGTCAATACTTATTATACTGATAAAGTAAAGCAGTTTGGAGATTCTCCTCAAGGGGTAGATTGGAATTCAGAAGAATCACAAGTACTTAGATTTGAACAACTCTGTAAATTATTACCTCAAAATAAAGAAGAACAGTTTTCGGTTTTGGATTATGGGTGTGGATATGGTGCTATGTCTGAATACGTTTCTAAAAATTATCCAAATGCAAAGTATATAGGATACGATATTTCGGAAGAAATGATAAAGAAAGCGAAAGAAAAATATCCTTCTCAAAGCACTCAAAAAACAAATCAAAAAATAGAGTGGATAACAGAAATAAAAGAAAATGCTACTTTTGATTACGTCATTGCAAGTGGTATTTTTAGTGTCAAGCTAAAAGAAAATCCTCAAGAGTGGCATCAATATATTTTAGATACACTTTCTATTTTTAATACAATTACACTAAAAGGATTTTCATTTAATTGTCTTACTTCATTTTCCGATAAAGAATACATGAAAGAACATTTGTATTATGCCAATCCAATGGAGTTGTTTTCTTATTGTAAAACTAATTTTTCAAGATATGTAGCTCTTCTACACGACTATCCTATCTATGAATTTTGTCTATTAATCAAAAAAAATAATTTCTATGAGTAAGATTATAATTTTCGGCACAGGAGATATTGCACAAATTGCCAACTATTACTTTGATATTGATTCTGAACATGAAGTAGTGGCTTTTACCGTCAATCAAGAATATCTAAAAGAAGATACTTTTGAAGGAAAACCTGTTGCGGCTTTCGAAGAGTTAGAAAAAAAATACCCAATTACTGAATATCAATTATTCATAGCTCTAAGTTATTCCAAAATGAATAAAATTAGAGAGGAAAAATACTATGATGCAAAGGCAAAAGGATACACGCTTGTTTCTTATATTAGTAGCAAATGTTCGTATATGTCGCAATACCCATGTGGAGATAATTGTTTTATATTTGAGGATAATACCATTCAGCCTTTTGTCAAACTAGGAAGTAATATTACGCTTTGGAGTGGAAATCATATTGGACACCATTCTATTATCCACGACCATAATTTTATTAGCTCACACGTCGTTATTTCAGGTCATTGCGAAATAAAATCAAATTGCTTTTTGGGTGTAAATGCTACCTTACATAATAATGTAGTGATAGAAAAAGAAACATTACTTGCAGCAGGAGCTATTATCAGTAAAAACACAGTAGAAAAAGAGGTTTACCTTCCTGCAAAATCAATTCTTTTAGGAAAAAAGAGTGATGAGCTTAATTTTTAATGTTTATGCAAAATCATAATTGGAAAAAACTAGGACAATTATTTCAAGTTAATAATCAAAATCCTTATTTGTGTTCTCATGCTGCCAATCCATTAGCTGTTCATTTAGAAAATGATATATTCAGAATTTTTTATAGTGGCAGAAATAAAGAAAATAAATCTTCTATAGGATATGTTGATATAAATATTATTACACAAGAGATTATTAATTATCCTAAAGAACCAATTTTAGTATATGGAAATGAAAATAGTTTTTATTCTCATGGTATTAGTATTGGAAATGCTTTTGATGTAAACGATAAAACATATATTCTCTTTATGGGTTGGCAATATCCTAAAAATGAACATTGGCGAGGAGATGTTGGTAGGATAGAACTTACTGATAAAATTGACATGAAAGTAACTCCTTCTTCTGCTTTTATGGGAATAGATGAAGAAGACAAAATTAGTTTATCTTATCCTTTTGTTATGTATCATGAAGGAATATATAAAATGTGGTATGGTTCTACAATTACTTGGGACGCTGGAAACAATGAAATGATACATGCCATTAAGTATGCAACTTCAAAAGATGGTGAAAACTGGCAAAAACATGGTGTAGCTATTCCTTATGAAATAGGAATTGCCCAAGCCTTTTCAAAACCGAGTGTAATTATAGAAAATGGAATATATCACATGTGGTTTTCTTTTAGAGAAGGTACAGGAAAAACATATCGAATCGGTTATGCTACTTCTAAAAATGGAATAGAATGGAAACGCCACGATAATTATACAGGAATTGATGTTTCTGAAGAAGGTTGGGATAGTCAAATGATTTGTTACTCTTTTGTATTTTCTCATAAAGAAAATTATTATATGCTTTATAATGGAAATCAAAATGGAAAAGAAGGTTTTGGCTTAACTATTTTAAAAACTAACTAAATTTTAACAGATGAATTTTTTTAACAAAATAAAGAATGGGTTTGAGTGGATAGCACAAAAATCCAAACTTGCAGATATTCAAAACACTGACAATGAGCAACTTAAATTAAGTGTCTTAAGAATACTAGCAGGTATTATTTTGCTAATAAGAAATACTGAAATTGTATATGCAGCACCCTATATGGGATATTTAGATGGAATGAATAACGAAGGATTGATATATCTATTTGTTATCATTTTATTTATTTTAGGTTTTTTTACCCCATTAATTAGTATTTTTTTGCTTCTGACTTATGTGTTGCAATTTTCTAGTCATTATGGAACTCATACTTTAGGAGATACGACCTTTATTCAGTTATTAACGATAATGATTTTTCTTAATCATGGAAGCAAACTTTCAATAGATGCTTGGATTTTATCAAAAAAGAACATACTTTCTAAAATTTTGAGTAAGGCATATTCTATAATAGGTTTTCCTAAAAAAAAAGACTTTAAGACAATTTATTTTTATGGACTTTCTGCTTATGCCTTAGTGAGCTTTGGAGCGTTTTTATACCATGTAACCGATCCTCATTGGATAAAAGGATATACCGTACATGCTTTACTAGTAAATACATATTTGTGCAAATACTCTGATTTTTTTAGAGAAATAGAAAACATCTCTCCTTTGATAATGAAATGGAATTCTTATATTGGATTGATAGGACAGTCTATCTTTCAACTTTTCATGATTTTTCTACTATTTTTTAGATGGGGAAAAATATTTGTGCAATACTGGGGATGGATATTTTTTATTTTGAGTCTTATTTTTATTCAGCTTTCTTATCTTCCACACATGGAGATTGCATTGTGGATAGCTATATTTTATCGTTTTGAGTTCAAAAAAATAGCTAAGTATAGTTATAAGTTACCAGAGAATTTAAACTTTAGATACAACATATATCCATCTATATTTTTTTATGTAGTTATTTCTACATTGTATGTCTTAACTAATTACAGAGCAATAAATGAAGTTACATACAAAGTATTAGGAAGTTACCTAACAGGTAAGATATCTTGGGGGTGTTATGCAGCAGGATATGCACTTCCGATTGTATTTAATCAAGATGACTGGCTATGGGAAATAACTGGCTTTTTTTAGAAAAAAAAATTAATAATCAATATAATATTGTTCCTTTTTCTAGTATAAAAGGTAAAAGGCTTCCCTACTTTACAGGTGTAGATCATCTTTTCTTTTCTAATCATGGTTCAGATATACTTTATTATAGAACCATACTTCCTCAAAGAAGACAGTGGGGGGGGAGAGCAACATATTACTGGAAAAATAGAAATAGATAGTGTTGATATAAATTATGCTAAAAAATTGGCTAGTTTTGACTATAAATATCAACATTATACTAAACCTATTACTTATAGAGGAACTTTTTATACTAGCCAATCTAACAATATGGAAATCTCACACACAGAACGATATAAAAAACGAATAGTAAAAACAATAGAATTTACAATTGAAAGTTAACTATGGGATATTTATTTATATTTTTGACTGTATTTTTTACAGTTTATGGACAATTAGTATTCAAATGGAGAATGCAGTTAAAGGGAGCAATTCCAGAGGGAAGTTTTTTTAATAAAATTTATTTTATTATGACTGCTTATCTAGATTTTTGGATAATTTCGGGATTTGCTGCTGCTTTTTTGGCTAGTATGTGTTGGGCTGCTACCCTTACAAAATTCGAACTTTCTTATGCTTACCCTTTTACAAGTTTATCGTTTGTATTAGTTTTTTTTGCAGGAGTTTTTCTTTTTAATGAAGAATTTAATTGGTATAAAGTAGTGGGTTTAGTATTTATTATTCTTGGAGTTATTATTACAGCAAAATTCTAATATAAAAATGAACACATCTATTGGTTTTAATAAGCCTTACATGACAGGCAATGAAACGGAATATATCCGTCAGTCTGTTGAGAGTAAAAAAATATCTGGTGATGGTATATTTACCAAAAGATGCCATCAATTTTTAGAACGCAACTACAACTTCAAAAAGTGTTTACTGACTACTTCTTGTACAGATGCACTAGAAATGGCTGCACTTCTTATTGATTTAAAAGAAGGAGATGAAGTCATTATGCCTTCTTATACTTTTGTTTCTACTTCGAATGCCTTTGTGTTGCGTGGTGCAAAAATTGTTTTTGTAGATAGCGAAAACAATACACCAAATATCGATGCTGACAAAGTAGAAGAACTTATTACTGAAAAAACAAAAGCGATTGTAGTGGTTCATTATGCAGGAATGGCTTGTGATATGGACAAAATTATGGCTATTGCAAACAAGCATAATCTTTTTGTCATTGAAGATGCAGCACAGGCAATCGATAGCTTTTATAAAGGAAAACCATTGGGAAGTATCGGACACTTAGCTACTTTTTCATTTCATGAAACCAAAAATATTATTTCTGGAGAGGGTGGAATGTTAGTCATTAATGATGATAGGTTTATCAAACGAGCCGAAATAATTAGAGAAAAAGGAACAAATCGTTCTGCTTTTTTTAGAGGAGAAATAGATAAATACGGTTGGGTAGATATTGGTTCTTCTTTTTTGCCTTCCGATATTATTGCTGCTTTTTTGTATGCTCAATTAGAAAATTTAGAAGACATACAAAACCGTCGAAAATACATTTGGAATAAATACTATGAAGGTTTGAAAGAATTAGACAGTAAAAATCTTGTCCGAATCCCTCAAATTCCTAGTTATGCTACCAATAATGCACATATGTTTTATTTGGTTTGTAAAGATATTGAAGAACGCTCAGCACTTATTTCCAAACTGAAAGAAAATGATATAAATGCAGTTTTTCACTATTTATCTTTGCACAAATCGCCTTTCTATCAAGATAAACACGACGGAAGAGAGCTTCCAAATTGTGATAATTATGCAGATTGTTTGGTTCGTCTTCCTTTCTATTACGAACTTAAAGAAGAGGAAATAAAACGAGTTATCAAGACAATAACTGATTTTTACCAAAAATAAATCAACAAATATATAAAATGGAATATCAACTTATAGATGACATCAAATGTTATGCGCCTGAATTTGCACATGAAAATGAAGGCTTTTCAGCAGATAGTTTTGAAAAATTATACAAAGTAGAGGAGGATAATTTTTGGTTTAAATCAAGAAATAAAGTCATTCAAGGTTTATTCAAAAAATATTTAGGAGAAAACAAAGCTGCCGAAGTACTAGAAATTGGTTGTGGAACGGGTTATGTTTTGAATGGACTCAAAAATCGCTTTCCTTCTTATTTGCTTATGGGTTCAGAAATTCACCTCAAAGGAATTGAATTTGCCAAAAAAAGATTGCCAGAAGTAGATTTTATTCAACTTGATGCCACCAGAATTCCATTTGAAGGAAAGTTTGATGCTGTTGGTGCTTTTGATGTTCTAGAACATATAGAAGAAGACGTAGAAGTCATGAAAAATGTACATAAAAGCCTCAAAAAAGACGGTTTATTTTTTATTTCTGTTCCTCAATATATGTTTATGTGGAGTAGTGCTGATGATATTGCTTTTCATAAAAGACGCTATACACGTTCGGAAATGAAGCAAAAACTAGAATCTGTAGGCTTTGAAGTAGAATATTTGAGTTCTTTTGTATTTGCACTTTTTCCACTTATGTACACTTCTCGCAAATTAAAAGGTAAAGGAGAGGCTAATCAAGATGAAGAAAATATGGAAGAATTTAATATTCCTCCTATCGTAAACAAGACTTTTTCAGCTTTTATGAAAATAGATGAGTTTTTGATACGCAATGCTGTAAAACTTCCTTTTGGAGGTTCTGTGATTGCTGTGGCTAGAAAAAAATAATACCAAAATAAAAGCTATTTTGACCTTTAATTTTGGTTTCTGCCCACTGACGAAAACTAAAGTTTTCGGTACATTTTTCTCACGCTAAAGCGTAAGTTACAAACATACTTTAGTGAATTTTAGTATAATTTCTAAACAGACTAGAAAGTCTGTTACATATCAAAAAACCGTTTCATTATTTTATAAAAATAATAAAACGGTTTTTCTCTTGCCCTTGTTGGTGTCTTACCAAATAACAATTTGTTTTTCTCTACGCATTTTGTCGCCTTCTTTTACATCAAAAGCCGTAAAGAAAGGGTCAAAGTTACTTAAAGGACCATTTGCACGAAACATTCCGGGTGAGTGATAATCAGTTTCAATTCGGTTGCGAAGCTCTTCGTCTGTGAAGTTTACACGCCAAATTTGCGCCCAACTGACAAAGAAACGCTGCTCTGGCGTAAGTCCATCTTGATTTTCTGGTTTGCCTTCTCTTGTCCATGCTTTTTGAAGCGCATCATAAGCAACAGCCATTCCACCCAAATCAGCAATATTTTCGCCTAGTGTAGCATCGCCTTTTACTTTTATTCCGTCTAAAACTATGTATTCACTATACTGATCAATGAGTGAAGTTGTTTTTTCTTTAAATTGTTCTTTGTCTGTATCTGTCCACCAATTATTCATATTGCCTTCTGCATCATACTGACTTCCTTGGTCATCAAAACCATGTGAAATTTCGTGTCCGATAACTGCTCCAATTCCACCATAATTTACAGCATCGTCTGCATGTTCGCTAAAGAAAGGAGGTTGAAGGATTCCAGCAGGGAATACAATTTCGTTGCTTGTTGGATTGTAGTACGCATTTACAGTAGAAGGAGTCATATGCCACTCTGATTTATCAACAGGCGTTCCTATTTTTGCTAAGTTGTCTTTTAACCTCCAAATATTTGCGTTCATTACATTTTGAGCATAATTATCTTCTGAAAGCTCAAGACCTTCGTAGGTTTTCCAAGTGTCAGGATAACCGATTTTTGTAGTAATGGCTAAAAGTTTTGTAAGAGCTTGTTGTTTGGTGTCTTCTCCCATCCATTCTAAACCTTTGATATGGTCTTCAAAACCTGCACGAACGTCTTTTATCATTATTTCAGCACGTTCTTTTGCCTTCGGACTAAATGCTTCTTTTACATACAACTGACCCAAAGAATGCCCTACACTTCTATCAATTACATTTAAGACAAGTTTCCAACGTTCTTGCATTTCGGTTTGTCCACGCATGGTTTTGTTATAAAAATCAAATGCTTCTTTCTCAAAATCGCTGTTTAAGAAGTTGGCAAAACTACTTGCAAGCTGGTATTTTTGATAATCTTTAAGTGCTTCTAACGAATTACTTTTTAAGATTTTACTCAAACCTGTAAAAAATTCGGGTTCTCCCACAATAACATTTTCTACACTTTCAATATCTTGAAGTCCAACATCTGACAAATGTGCTTTCCAATTTACATTTGGAGAAAGTTTTTGAAGCTCTGCAAAGCTCATTTTGTTGTAATTCTTTTCTGTATCTCTACGCTCTGCTGGCGTGCGAGAAACTTTTGCTAGTGCCGTTTCGATAGCTACTACATTTTTTGCTTTTTTTGCTGCTGTTTCTTCATTTTCTCCCATCAAAACAAACATATTAACGACATGCTTTTCAAAAGCAGCTAATTTTTCTTTGAGGTCTGGCGTTTCATAATAAGCTTTTGGAAGAGAAGTTCCTCCTTGATTCAAATAAAGTGCGTTTGTAGAACTATTTTTTTCGTCAGCCGTTACATAAACACGAAATAAACCACCTGCTACAGCTTTTTGACTAGCCGTAACTTTCAAAAACTCATCTAAAGTAGTGGCTTTATTGATTGCTTCTAAGTGAGGGGTTAAAGGTTTCATTCCTAATTCTTCACGCTTTTCTTCGTTCATTCCACTTTTATAGAAAGCTGCAACATGTCCTTCAGCAGAAGTAGGAGAAGCAGAAGTATTATTGACTGCACTTTCAGCAACACGTTTCAAAATTTCTCTATTTCTTTCCAAAATTTCACTAAAACTTGTCCAGCGAGTTTCAGAGGCAGGAATAGGATTTTTTTTCAGCCAGTTTCCATTGACATACATAAAAAAGTCATCTTGAGGACGAACAGTTGTATCCAAGTTTGTTAAGTCAATAGCTAAATAATCCGTTGGTTTTTTATCAGTTACTTCTTCTTCTGTTACCTCGGTAGCAGTTGTTTTTTTTGGTTCATTGCAAGAAGTTAGACCTAATCCGAAAGTCAGACCCAATGCAAAAGTTCCAATTTTGTAAATAGAATGTTTCATATAAATTGAAATGAGGGATATAAAATAAAATGTTTGTGAAATTGTATGCGCTAATTAATTGTTTAGCAAGATACATAAATCATAAACTGTCCAAAAGATAGCAATGAAGTTTTAAAGATTATTAGTAAAATAATTGGAGACTTAGGAAAAGTGTATTTTTGAACAAACCTACTAAAAATTATGAGAAATTATACAGAATATAGTGCTACTCTACTCTCTTGTATCAATGATAGTCGTGTAAAAAAAACTTTT
>Ga0100380_10000757_pt1 | contig 35892 bp, 36 predicted proteins | sample CryGeymeta201504_FD_80417 | JGI IMG/M metagenome (GOLD analysis project Ga0100380, IMG submission 80417) | Groundwater microbial communities from Crystal Geyser aquifers in Utah, USA - Crystal Geyser metaG 2015-04 | ecosystem: Environmental > Aquatic > Deep subsurface > Groundwater | place... | reverse complement strand
TGCAGAAGCACTGTTTTCATCAAGAACTTTGTCAGCATAATACAACACATCTTCCTTCTTATCTCTCTCCATATTCTTTTTTGCCGCCTCTTCCATTCTTTTCCTTATCATTTCTTACTCCTCAAGGTATTTTTTCTCTATCTTTTTCCTCATCTCATTATATTTCCTTTATTCTTCTTCTATCATGTCGGCCATGAACTTCCTCTGAAGAATATGTCGATCATTGTGCCCTATTTATGTATTATCATCAATAAGAGAGTCAACTTCGTCTGAGCCCTCTTCATCGGATTATAGTTCGTCTTTGTGCCTTGGCCCTCCGTCTTATTAGTCATCAGACTGCTCAGCCTCAACTTCGATTAGGTTGTTGTACTTGAATGTCTTAATTTTCTTTTTAATATTTTGACTCTATGCTTTCTTTTTGTATATGATGGGATTTAGATCGGCTGGTTCTGAATTTTTATCTTCTTTGCTTGTCTCTTTTGAGACCTTGTTATCAACTAAAGATATAGACTGCTCTTAGATAGATTATTTTGAATTGATTCTTGATTTTTTGAGATTTTGAGTTCTGATATTAGAATCCATAGATTCAGCTTTGAAAAGTCTATTTGATTATCGATTTGAAGCATCAACTGATTTTCCTTCGAGAGAACGTTCCTGAGACTTAATTTTAACAATTGGCCTTCTCGAGTAATCAGATTACCTTCTTTAATGATTATCTCCTGTTTTGTCATCAAGGTCATCAATATAGTCTTCTTCATTCAGCATGCTCTTTTTAAATCGTTCTTTCAATATATTTTGAGTAAAGGTTTCAGTGTTTTTCATCCTCAGCTTTTTTCCAAGTTATTCATAATACAGTTTTCTATCCACGATAGTAGATAATTCTTCATCTTATTTTTGAGTGTTAACATTGTCTTGAATTTCCTGTGTTGATTATTTAGTGTTCTTTAAGAACAAAGCAGCCTCCACTTATGGGCGATTTCCATTAAATACCTTTGGTGCTTCGATTTGGATATTCACCTCTTCTACTTCCTTTATTTACTTCAGCTTATCTTGAATGCTTCTCTGATACTTATGATCTTTGTTTAAATCTTTGTATTCCATTTTATTCTTGAAGGTTTGGGCTTTACTTTGAAATTTTTCAAGGAATTGACCTGATTCTCTCTTTCCTCTCTTTTCAATTGAAATATCTAACTGTTAATAATGCTCTAACTTCTGCTACTCTGCATCTCCATCAAATTACAGGTTAGAAAACATTTTGTTTTTTGTCTTTATCTCCGGCTTCAATAATTTTTGACTCTTTCGTCGACCTGGTTGCCTGAATTATTCGATTTCATCAATATCGTCATCATCTGTGTATTTATTCAAAAAGATGTTCATGTTACTATCTTCTTTTGTTTCTACAGAGTTTGCTGGAACTTTATCTTATTGATTCGATTATTTCTTGATTTTTTTAGACTTTCTCTTGCTTTTGGATCTCTCAAAATCTTTGACTCGATCTGAATACTTCATGCGAATTGGTTTTTACATAGGGCTTCCATGACTCATCTCCTCTTCTTTTGTCTACTCGTCATATTTATCTTCTTTTTCAGTCGTTTCCTCTATTTGTCGGGTTTTAATTTAAGAGTGTTTTTTGAGTTTGGGCATCCTTATTAAAAAATTAGTTCAATTACCCGCTCAAGGAATTCGAAACTTTCGAAACATATGCAAAAGTGATAAGCTTCTTTTTGGATGGGAGAGCTTACAAAATATGTGACTAATTTGACTTGATTATTTGAAGCTGATATGACTGTTAGTGTGATATGGGTGGGACGATGACAATCATTTCTTTGACCTTCCTGGCTTTCCTTGATCTTTTCCTTTGGATTTGGATGCTTTCCTTGCATCTGACTCCTCAACCTTCTTGCCCTTTGCTTCTTCATTGACGTTTTTCCCCTTGCCGCCCTTTTCCTTCTCTGGCTTCGAGATTTCCTTGCCGGTCGACTTGGCCTTCTTCTCCTTATGCCCATACTTGTTCTGCCAAGTAGCTACGTCCTCCTTAAACTGTTCCATCTTTTCTTTGTAATCTTTCTCGTATTCAGCTTTCTTCTTTGGATCGAAATTTTCCCACATGACCTTGATCTTGTCTCTGTAGCCATCTACTCCTTTGAGGGAGTCCTTGTTTTAGGCAACAAACCTGAAATATGCATTCAAGGGCTTCTTAGGGTACTCGGGGTGACTACCCGCGTTCGACTTACTCATAACAATAATTGCTAACTTGACTCAGAGACACTCGACAAATAGTCAATTTTGCCTCCAAAAATAAAAAAGCTAATATCTGCTATCTCTCAGTCAGTTTTTACATCTAACCATACATTCATTTATTGTGTTTGTTGTTGTATCTTTAATTGAAGTTTTCATTTCTTCGCATAATATTCAATACCTCATATGTTTTGGAGAACTTTAGAATGAAATGAGAGAGTTTGATCATTTATCTGATTTTTTAGGTCTTCCCTTTGATTTTGGTCTGTCTTTGTCATCAGTTGCTGCCTTCTCTTCTTTCTTTTCCTCTTTCTTCTCATCTTTTTTTTCCTCTTTCTTTTCCTTCTTGGCACCTTTTTATTTTTCGGGTTTAGAAATCTACTTAGTCGCACTCTTTCTGTCTTTCTTCGAAGGAATTTTGCCATACTTCTACTCATATTCGGCCTTATCCTTTTTGTAGGCTTCAAGCTTCTACTTGAACTCATCGTTATACGCGTTCCTTTAGGCCTCAGTTAAAGCCTCCCATGCTTCTTTGACTTTATCTCTGACACCTGTCTCTCCTTTGAGCTATTTGAATTTTTCATGGGAGAACTTGAGATAGCCACTGATGGGCTTGACAGGAGGTTCAGGCTTGTCTACCTTGTTTTTGGTGGTCATTTCAAATTAAAATTTATAGCTATCTATTATTAGTAAATCATAATTACCATACCAATGAAAGGATTCACAATAGAAGAGCTGCTCATCTATGACCCAACTCGGCAGTCCCCCAAAAGAAAGCCAATCGAAATCGACATGCAATAAGCTAAAATTATAGCATATCATCCTCACAATGTTGAGCTGTAGCAAAAATGCAATACTGTAGGCATGGCTGAGGGTGTCTATAACTTTTGCCATTCTTTTCTGACCAGAAAGGAGAACAAAGAAGATTAATAAAAGTAAAGAGGATGGCAGATCATCTCAATGGATAACTGTACTTTGATTCTGAGCGAAGTCGAGTAAAATATATGGATTTTTGTCAAATTGGATCACAACTAACAACCAAAATACCACAGATTAGGGTAGAATGAGGAACACTTCTACTATCAATAAAGTTTCACAGAGGATAGTTGCAAAGTTTTCATGAATTCTTTGTACGATAATTTCAAACTATTTTATGGAAACATCAGAGGCTGGGTCTTCAAGTAAAAATTTGAATAGCTCAAGCATGTTCTCTTTGCTTTTGTTACTCGCTTTCAATAGATCTACAGATACGAGAACAGGCTTGACTTGCTAAGTTTTATGATGAAAGATCTCCGGTTGATTCCTCTCGATGTCAACACAACCCTCAAATTCACCTACTTCAAGAATGTCCTTCAAAGCTACAATTCAAACATAGCTCACCTGATTGTCTTTGCTCATGGGATACTCACCTTCACTTCTCTTGGCAAAAATACAACTCATTTGATAGCCAAGTATCTGTTTTCAAATGGATAGCCTTACTTTTATTCATAACAGCTTAAAAATAGGATCCACATCCTTCCAGATCTTCCCAAAAATATATCAGAGAAATTTGGTGTCATTTATAACTCTAAGGTGATTGGATTTGACTAAAATAGCTAGTCGTATCGAGTGAGCATGAATCCCCCAAAACCTCAAGGTACTGACTTACTGGGGTTATAATCCTAGCAAGCTGGCTTTGATTTTTTCGATATATTCATAGAAGAATAGTAGGTTCCAATGAAACTGAGCTTTTATGCTGAAAACAACATGTTCTTTGTGACCATTTTTAGACAAAAACCTGAGCCTTCATAGCTGGTGTTTCAGAATAAATTCTATCACGACAATGCCGACAAATTTATTCTTAAAATCAACGAATCGATTCATTCAGTCCTCAAGCCTAATGACCCATATAAATTTATATTCCATAACTGTGCCACCTATACAGGAAAGTCCACAATAAAATAGTGGAAAAATGCAGGCTACTACATCAGATATGCCTTTGAACAACTTCAAAAGACAACAGAAGGAGCCATTGCTACTTCGACTCAGTTTGGCTACTGGGTGTATGGAGTTCATCGACTTTCGAGGATTTTAATATTGCTGATACCGACAGAAGTGCCTTTGGGTCGATTGGAAGATTTTGTGAATAAAATGACGAAGGAATACTTTAGTAAGGCCTTCTTATGAGGAGTGCCATAAAATGAATGATAATTAGTATCATTTTTTGTAAGAAACGTGGTCGATCGCAGTATTGATTTTGCTCTTTAAAACTTCACAAATGCGAGTATACTCATCTTTATATTTGCGAGCTTCAGCCTCCAGCATGCTATTACGATCAAGAATTTCTCTCTTGCGTCGCTCCCACTAGTTTTCAGCCTCTTTGAAATTAGCCCTCATTTCTCTCATGCTGGCAGCTAGTTGAGAAATTTCAGTCTTCTTGGCATCGAGCTGTTGGCGAAGGCTCATTAATTCAGCATCATTATCACCGAGAGAACGGCCAATCATGGCATCCTTATCAGCAATTTCCTGCTTGTATTTTGAAAGAAGGAAATTAAGGTGATTGTTTTGTTGATGAAGATCTCCACAATCTTGTCTGAGCTTGTTGATTTACTCTGTTTTATCTCCTTCAAGTTCATCAATCTGTCTTTCCTTATCCTGAAGAGCTCGCAAAAGCTCCTGGTTTTTCCTGATAATAACTTCTTTGCTTTCTTCAACCATTTTCAATTTTTGCTCAAAACTTCTGGTAAGTTGCTGAGTCCTTTTAATTTCTTCATCTCGAGCTTTGTTTCTAATGTCTCTAATTTCTTCTTCGAAATTGAGCTTGTTGTTGATCAGAATATCGTTAAGTTTCTTATTTTACATCGAAAGATCCTGAATAGAGAATAATGTACCTTTCTGTTCATCTCTATATTCTTATTCTTTTCTTCCAAATTCTTGATTTTTCTTTCGAATTCAAAAGTTAACTGCTCAACATACTACTGGCCTTCCTTTTTGAATTTTTCAAACTCGTTGTTATACTGTAGGGTTGTTTATTCGAAATTTTTAGCTTCCATTGACAGTTGAGTCTCAAGGTCATGAATTTTTCCTCCATAAAGTTCTTCGAGACGAGCCAATTCGTGCTTTAGGCGGTCGTTTTATACTGAAAGATCCTGATTCTGATGAAGAAGATTGTTGATTTTAAACTCTAGTTCTGAGGCTGAGACATCTTTTCTGCTGAATTAGTCCTTAAGTTTGATCAGTTTGTTTTCAAACTCGATCCTCTGTTTTCTCTCATTGTCAAGATCATGTTCCAGCTTGTCCTTGTTCTCCTTGAATTTTTTCCTTTCATTTTCGAGCATGAATTATACTTCGTTAAGATTATGATCTTCGAGAGGGGCTGAATCAGGTCAAGAGTACCACGATATGACTGTCCAAATCCACGAGAGACATTGCTATAGCCAAGGCGAGGGTTGTTTTCGTAGTAGCTGGGGAAGTTATTGCTTCGGTAATTCATTCAAATTTCAAACGAATTCTAATCGAATATCATCAGTAAACTTCAAAATATCATTTTCTATGCTCGTTATAGCAATCATTATCGGGTTCTACCAAAAATTTTTCGAGGATCTCCATTTATTGTTCAAACAAATACCAGGTCGGGATATGGAATCATCGGATATATATACAGAGTCTTTGGTGCCTATATATTCCGGGAAGTTAAGAGATGAATAATATTAAAAAGAGCTGATGAATAGGAACTTTACTCCAGAGACAACGATCAGAAAAGTGCATCAAATTAAGTGGAGATGGAAATGGGTAAAAAGACGGAGGACTCATAGAATAAGAAATTCAGGACAATGTGAAAATCAGAGAATATTGATTCAAAAAAATATCAAAATTAAGTAATATTAAATAAAATTGACAAACTTTCATCTAAATATACAATAACTTATGAGGATTATCAGTAATTTCAAAATCATCTCAAGCTGATAGCTTCGTCGATCAACATCACTATCTCCTCATCCCAGCGAGTCACCATCTCAGAAGATTTTAGCTCGTTTAGCATAGTTGTCATTTAGTTCAAGGAATCGAGTTGGTTTGCCAGTCTAAGAGAAACAGCTATAGACTTAAGCTTGCTTGCTGCGAAGAAATTGTAGTTGTGCTCGGAATGGCAAAGCATGACTTTAAGCATATTGAAATTAGGAGGCTGCTTATCCATGACAAAAATAAATATCATATAACATCGTTAAATTGAGGCTGGGCTGAAAATGGCTCCACATCCCATGGTTTTACCTCTTCTCTGTCATCAGTGCAGCTTTGATGCTTGCTCATACTGATCTACGCCATCAGTAACTCATGAGGCCTAGTAAATGCTTTCTTCCCGACCTTTTGAGTACTCAAACTGATTTCTTTTTTCAATCTGGTATTTCTTCTGATTAAGGCTTACTTTTTATTGAGATGATTCAGCATCTACAGGTAAAGGATTTTCTTGTCCCTTTTCCTCCTTTATACTATTTATTTGGTTTACTATCTTTAAAAAAGTGGCGCTACTTTGATTTCCTCAGCTTTTATTCTTCATTAGCAAATAATATACATACTGTATTGAAAAAAGTTAACTTTCCCCCCCTTTGATTTTTCACTCCTTAAGGCATCTATTGAGGTGGATTCCTAATCTTTTTTTGCTTTCGCTTGTTTCTGGTGAAGAGTACAATTATCGATAGTTTGAGGTGATTGAGAAAGCAACAGACTTTTGTTGAGTTTGTATGATTTATTCTGAATTTTTCTTTCAGATAACAGTAAATGTTGGTGAGTTTCAGCTTTGATGGTGCTGTATTTTTTGCGAGTGGAATAGCTAGTGTGATTTCGATTAGTTTAGTTGTCTTCAATAGCAGATCTTTAGAAAGGGTTAAACTATAGCTGTTGAGTACTTCCTTGTTTAGAGTTTCTGTATGCGATCAGCTCAAAAAAGGATCTTTTTCTATCGATTGTATTAATTTTTTGGTTCATTTTTATATTCATGACCTGGCTGAAGCATTTTTTCTGTGACAATAGCAAATCCCTACTTTTTTAGCTAGTGGTTTCAGGTCTATGGCCTTCTTTGAAACAAAATGAATCATCGAAATGTATAATTTCTTCCTGTTAACGTACAGGTTTCTTTTGGACTTTCAACCTATCGACGTATGTGCTGCTTTTCTTGAAGCGATTGATCAGTCTAAGAGTGGCAGAAACATCCTTAACAGAATTATTGCTATTATTTCCAAATGGTTCTAATGTAATTTTGTTCATCCCAAAGCAAGCCGACAAGCTATATTTATATTATCGTATTTATTGTATAGCAATCACCTATGCCTCAAAAGTTGCCTCACTCGTTTATAATCACTTCTTGCTTGCAAATGGGACACACTCTCTGCTTTATGAGCCAATCTCGTAAACATTATTTGTGGTGCAGATGTTTGCATGATATCTTGAGCAGTTCTTCGGACTACTACAACTCATCAAAGCAGATACAACAACTAAATATAGTAATTGACTTACATTTATTAGCTTTACTATGGTTGAGGTTGCTCTTTGTTCTTAAAGTCACCAAATACAACTACAGGAAGACTGGCTATTTCTTACTCTGTTAGGCCTTTTGGCACGCTCCCCATTTGCTACTCCATTTGGAGAAGTTCCTCATAGCTCATTTAACCTCCCTGAAAGAGAGAAAATCCATTGACGTTCATGTAATGTGCTCCTCTCTGGTGGTATATTTCCCACCTTAAGTTGTAGTTTTTGTCTCGAACGTCATTGAGTCCTTCCCTCAATTATTCAACCTGAACATACAACCCATCTCTCATAGTATTCAACCTTTTCTTTTTCTCTTCCTCTTGACTTATTTTATCCTCTATCTCATCAATTTCCTGCATATTTAAAACAATACCTTTTGCTGAGTGATCCGTTGCTGAGAATGGTGCTCTCTGAGTGATAGATACTGTGAGTATAGTTGCTGATAGACGGGAGAGTATATGATTTGGGGGTTGATTTATTATTGATAGTGATTTTAAGAAAGAGTACCCCACTGCACATTTTTACGACTGCGACTTGGCAGGCAAATGCTGTGAACGTCTAGAGCATTGAGCTGAGGTGTTTTTTCAGGAGCAAGACGTCTGATTGGAACCTTTCGGATCTGGAATTGGGGCTCTGAGTCGATAAATACTTACTTCTTTTGTTTTTGTCCATTTATTAACTATTATATTAGAACTGAATCCTACAGCGTTAGAGCCTATCAATCGACTTATTGGTTTTTTATTTTGATCAGGCTTAAAATAAAAATAAATATGTCGCACTTTAGGAGAAAGCATAAACAGCATAAGAATGGACATGATTTGGGTATTCAGGGTGAAACTTTCAATGATTCATCAACACTCGAACCAAACTTACAAATCGTTCAGCCTGTGCCGAGCAAATCCACTAATTCACCAAGCAATACATCAACTTCTCTGGTCAAAAGATAGAAAGTATAGGTTTTGGTTCAAAACCTTTAGAGAGTCGAGGAAGAACTGAAGCACTTGAAAGCTAAGTTGCACTAGAAACAAAAATAACCGAGAAGGGTTCATTTGAACATGATGAAACTTCAAGACAAGTAGTTTCAAATCGACAAAAATATCTATAACATCGCTGTCGGCCAGATATTCAGCAGAGAGGCTTATCTCTAAAACTTAAATAGCAAAATAAGTCAATTCAAGGGTAGAATTAGGGCCCTTGAAGAATAAGAAGAATAGTATTTAAGTAAAACCATACAACCTGATCAGCTGGTCAACAGAAGTCGGACATTGGAGGGTCGAAGAACACTGTGCGGAAAATTCTACTCTCGAATTAACACTCCTTCCTCAGAAAGGAGGTATTTCAAAATTGGAAATAAAGAGAGTGAAAGATCATCCTACTACAAATGGAGACCAGATGTGGATTAATAACCAGTTCAAAGCAATCGAACCAGCAAAGTTCGGTATAGTATTGATATGACACCTTCTGACAAGCAGACATAAACAAAGGAACGATAGTATCGGGTCAGACAACAAAGCGGTAAACCTCCTCTTAATCCGAGAACTTCCAGATCTACAGTGTCTGCTAGAACCTAACAGCTGATCCAAGCTTCTGGAGTGAGATTAGATACCGGAATTGAAGCTTTGTCGACTCCTAAAACGTAATAAGAACAATACAATCCTGAAATAGTTCCATAAATTTAACAGGAGGAACCTTACACTGGCATTATATTCAAACAAGACCCATAGAGTGAAATTGTTGACATAAACGATGACTTTAGAGACAAAGTTACTCGACAACTTCAAATTCCTGAAGCATTTCCTCTGCAAACACCAGAAATTGGCTCAACCACAGAAGAAATGTAAGCTCTGGGACAAAAAATATATCCTTTATTCTGCATCAATCTGAAAAGAGAGCCTAATAAATTAATCTCAAGAAAATTCAAAAATGGCCTCTACTATCAGCTCGGATAAAACAAGAACATACTCTGGTACTATAGTGGCTCATTTTATTTAGGAGGCTGGGATACTGATCTTCCGACTGAGGGTCAGAAGCAAGGCTTGGGATTTTAATATATACCTGATAAATACATTTACCTCGGAGAGTTCAAGGATGGAGTGAAGCACGGGAAAGGATCTATCAAACTATTCTCGAATGATCCTGAAAATCCTGATTAATATGTGGCTTATGAAGGAGAATGGGAAAACGGGAAGCCTAACGGATTTGGCAAGCATATTGATGAGAACAATACGAAATACATTGGGGATTTTGTAGCTGGTGAAAAATCAGGAAATGGTAAAATTTTAACCAAAGAAGGGCTTTACTATGAAGGCGCTGTCGTAAAAGGAATTAAGCATGGATATGGACTTTAAAAACTGTTAAATGGAGATGTTTATATGGGCGAATACGATAATGGAAGCTTCAACGGCAAAGGTATATACAAGTGGGTTAATGGCAGTAGTTACGAAGGCGATTTTGTCAAAGGTCAGAGACAAGGTCGAGGAATCTGGAAAGGAAGCAATGGAGATGTCTTTGAGGGGGAGTACTAAAATGATCTCAAGAATGGATGGGGAAGGTTTACATGGGTCAATGGAGAGATGTACGAAGGCTATTTCAGAAATGACATTCGGCATGGCGAAGGCACTTATCGTCACCCTGGGGGAAAGGTAGGAAAATTCATGTGGAACTAAGGGAAAATAGACTACAGGCTTTTCTCAAATGAGGAAGAGAAGTATCGCTCTCGAAATGTTGACAACGATTAAGACATCCATATCACCTTTTCGCCTTCCGAACAAATAGTGTGATCTAATATAAGTTTGATTTAGAAACAATTTCGATAAATAAAACTTACATCATGAAAAAATCGCCCATCAAAGTTCTCATCAGAATGAGGCCTACTTCCAATTTTGCACATCAGCAAATGAACGTCGACGAGCAGGCAGGGTACTCCTCTCCTCATTTAGATCAATCAACATTCATGTCGAAAGGCCTCTCGAGGCAGGTATCGTCAACCATCAGCAAAATCAATGGGGTTTCCAATTCGAAAAGGTCCTCTCCAACGCATCCCAATAAGTCATCTACAATCTCAGCTCCCAATAAATACTTACCAGTGCTCTTGAGGGTTATTCTGGCTGCATTTTATGCTATGGCCAAACAGGGGCAGGAAAGACTTTCACAATGACTGGAGCTCAAAATGATTACAAGTACAGAGGTGTCATTCCTCGCTTACTTTCTTCTCTTTATCAGGAGATCAACTCACGATATGAGCACCAGATAAAAGTGTCGATTTCTTATCTCTAACTATACAATGAAACTCTGATCGATTTGCTTGATTAAGGCAATCGAGATCAACTCAGCATTCAATAGGATCAAAAAGGGTATGTCCTCGTGAAGGGACTGACAAGAAGAAGAGTTGATAACTAAGAGGATGCTCAGCAAATTTTGTTTGAAGGTGAGAATAACAAAACCATATCTGAGCATAAACTAAACAAGAATAGCTCAAGGGCTCACTCAGTCTTTACAATCCATCTTGAAATGAGGAGCAAAGTGGAAAGTAGCGAAAAGGTTGTAATGTCAAAGATTAACTTAGTCGATTTAGCTGGTTCAGAGAGGACAAAGAAAACTGGATCCTAGGGAAAGACCCTTATTGAAGCACAATTCATCAACAAATCTCTGTCTTTCTTGGAGCAAGTTGTGGTTGCTTTAAGTGATCAACAAAGAGACCATATTCCTTATCGGCAAAACAAGCTAACTTATCTCCTGAAAGATTCGATTGGAGGCAACTCAAAAACTTGTATGATAGCAAATGTATGGCCTGAGGCTTCTCATCTCGAATAAACTATATCTACTCTCAAATTTGCCTCAAGAATGATGAAAGTTAGCAATTAGATATCGGTTGACATCAACCTTGACCCGAAACTACTTCTGAAGAAATACGAAAAGGACATCAAATAGCTCAAGCAAGAACTGGCAATGCATGATACACTTGCAAGTAGAGGAAGAATCAACTATGAACCTTACACCCCTGAGCAGCAACACAAACAACAGCTGATAGCTCAATAATTTTTGGAAGGAAAAACAGATGATATACAAATTGAGTCTCTGAGACAAGTGAGAGAGCTTTTCTTCCAGTTTAGAAATATTTACAAAAATGCGATCAGAGATGTTGCCAATAATAATCTATCGCAACCACAAAGAGCTGAATAAGCCAAAAAGAGTGAAGGAGTAGATAAGAAGGAATCCACTATTAAGGTAGGACAAGAAGAGCAGAACTTTGGATTTGGTGCAGGCAAGGCCTCAAGAGATGCCAAGCCTACAAGAAATATTTCTAACTTAATCAATATTCCAAAAGATTAATTTGAAGAAGAACCCGAAAATGCTCCATTAAGTGGCAAGAAGGAGAATAAAATTTAAAGAAAAATAGTGAACGTTGATAAAAACTAAGCTTATCAAGAATTCAAAAACAGTGTTGGCAGTGACTTGAATAATGCTATTCTAAAGAACATTGATGACCTCAAGGAAAAGAAAGATCAGATCAAGTCAAAAACGGAGGAAATTCAGGTGAAAAAGGATAAACTTGAAGAAATAACAACAAAACTTCACAACAAAGAAGACAATAAGACTCCTGAAGAACTTGCAAAGAATATCATCGATGAAGAGGAATTTGATCTCATCAAAGAAAAAAAAGTTTGCAAGAGAGACTACAAGCTAGAACTTGAAAAGATCAAACTCCTCAGAAATGAGATCATTGAACTTGACAAGAACATAACTTCTCTCAAAACAAACATGATTCAAAAATTCTAGGAGTGGTTCTTCAAGAGATATGGAATCTCAGTAGCTGATCTTGAAAACCCCCTTCTCAATCAAAACGACCAAGAGGAAGAGAATGGTGAGGTTTTGACTGCCCCTAGAAGCGAAGACATCGACTAAGATGCCTTAGCTTACATTCATGCCAAGAGAAAAGTATTCCAGATTCAAAGGGCCAAAAAGAATAGATTATGATTAGAAGCCTTTGTATTCAACAGTTGATGAATAGTGATTTGATTTGAAATAGACATGTAATGGGTATGCGATCAAAGATTGGCGAGCATATCTTCGATATCATCGGATTCTTGCTTTTGTTTGTTGCTGATCTGCACTGTAGGGTTTACGTTGACATTCTTTCCTGCGATTTGCTTCTTCTTGTCGGTGTTGACCTCTTTCATGAGATCGGCAAACATTTCCTAAATTATATGTTAGCTACGTCAACTTCTTCCTCATCAGAGTCGTTGTCAAGCATTTCTTTCATCTTGTCGTCAATCTACTTCTGCCTCATCTTGGCCTCAGCTCCATCGAGAATGATGTCCTGCATTTTATCGGAGTATTTCTATTGCTCCTTCATGTGCTAGGTAACATTGTCCAAGGCATCAATAGTTTCCATGTCCATGACTGCTTGCTCAAGTTGGAACTTCTTATCGACCAAAACCTTCTTTCTGAGGGTGTAACTCTAGATAATTTATCGAGTACCTCCGCTTGTTTCTGCACTTTTGTTGCCTCTTCGACATATTTCTTAGCTTCCTTCTTTTTGTCAGCCGCAATAAGCTCCTTAGCTTTGTTCTTCAACAGCTAGATCTTGTAGTCGAACTTCTTCTCTTTATCCTCGAATGTTTTGATCTTGGTGTCGAGATCATTGAGGGCAGCTTCAATCTTGATTTTCTTCTCGGCTATTTGTTCAGCTTCTGACTTAGGAGGAGGTGGGGGAGGGGCTTTTTTATCCTTCTTTTCATCTCCTCCAAACAGCTTGTTAAAAAATGACATATCAATAGTTATTAATAAATTATAAATTATTGGAGCTTTCGTCGACAAATACCTTCACATAGTACTCATTGTCATATCAACTCAAGATCTAGAAAATAAATTTAAAAATATAAATCATACGGTTAGGTTGGCTTATAACATTTTGAATTCAAATAATATGCTGTCGTCCTCTCTTCAGCAGCAACTCAGTCATTTAGGAATTGAAGCAACACATGTGTAGTAATTCAGCTCTGGACTCAAACTCATGCAATTAGTCAATCAAGTCTTTCATCAAGGAGAAAATACAACCCTATCTAATAAACTTAAACTGACCGATCAGCAGAAAACAGGCAACAATGTTCTCAATATCAATATGATTCTTAATCACCTCAAAAAAAACAGTAGCATCCCGACTGACGAGGAAGTCAGAAGTCTCAATACATTCACAGTCCTATAGGACTAGCAAGCGATGCTTCAGCTTATCAAGTGGATCCTTGCTCATCAACCCAATCAAGTTCAAAACAACCAGCTTTGTGATGGAATGAGCCCACCAAAATAGCAGTAAAATGAGTTCGATAACTTGTATTTTGTCTCTTCTCTCTAAAAGAAAAAGATAGAGTTTGATGATAGTTTAGAGCAGGAAAATCCTCAAGAGAAGGTCGTTAGGAAAGGATCCTTCAAAGTGCTGAAGCCAAAGGTAAGAACAGCCAGCAAAGCTCCTTCTGAAGCTAGTTAATCCCATGATTCCTGTATGACATAACAAAAAGAGGAAAACAGATTGAAAGAACCTTTGAAATAGATCGTGATGCCAGAAGCCAATCAACAGCTTGATAGCGAAGAAAGAGATGATCTCAACTGTAGAAAAACTATTCCTAAAATGTATGACAGGCCTCCACTTTACAAACAGAAGCTAAAAGAGCCAAGATCAATACAAAAAGGTCAGAAAGAACCCACTCCCTAACCTACAATGAGAATCAACCGTGAAGAAGTAATGAAAAACATCTAAACTTTAAATGAGCAAATATTACAGGAGCAGAAGTCTCTTTCTTTCAACTAAGAGGCATTCAGCTCTTAAAAACCTCGAAGGAGATCATCTAGGAAGATTTTCAAAATAGACATACCTTAAACTGAGGGAAAGAGGAAAAAACAGATCCTTTAATGGCTCATTTCAATTAATTTATTGAGCACAAGTGCAATCAAATTCATTGAGCAGCTTCACGCGATCTGCAAAGAAGGAGTGATTTTTGTGGAAATAGTAAACTATTACAAAGGAAGAGGAAAGGAGGTATGCTACTTTAAGGAGCCTAAAAGATCAGCTTAAATGCATTCAAACTATCAAAAACTTTTCAGCTTTCTCAGTTAGCTCATTGATTTCAAATCAGATCTTCTCAATCAATTTGAATATTTCATTCCTGAGGCTCAGCCTAATGCTTTTTGGCAATTCCTCAACTCTCTTTATCAATGCTACAACAAAAGAATTCCTCCTCAAAGATAAACTCATATCAACAGATATTAAAATTCAGTCAGCAGACAAGTAGATCGGTCTTTGTCGAAGCAAAAAAATACAACTGAATCAGCATCATACAAAGAGATAAAATACAATTCTTCATCTGTTAAAATGGAGCAAAGAAGCAACAGATCTTCTGTCTAGTTACCTAGAAAGTAGACTCCGACTCCCAGTCGCCCTCCTTCTAGAATTAGTCAGTAGCATACTGAAAAATCAATTGCTCCTTATGGATTGATTCAGAACGAAGAGCCGGTGGATGAATTCAACAACAATAGCAGAACTTAAAGAGGATACAAGGATCTATATTTGTGCAAGTTCAAGAATGTTGAGACTCCCCATAAAAACAACTCCTTCACTAATATTTCTCTATCGAGGTCCAGAACAAAAACTTTGCATTCAAGCAAGAAAAAGGATTACAAGCCTATTGTACCTTCGATCAATCTTCAAATGCAAATGAAGGTTCTAAAGTATATCGAAGATCTTAATGTTGAGGAAGATATCCAAGAGTTGTTCAAAGATCCTTATCGAAACGGTACTCTTTTATGTTTGGTGGTCAAAAAATACCTTGGAATTGATTGCCTAGTCAGCCGAAAACCTAAAAGTATTGAGGACTGTAGAAGCAATATCTATACTGCAATTGAAATCATTCGAACTCACAAAGAATCATTCAATTCTGCCTATGAGTCATATACCGAAGATATTTTAAAGGGCTAAAGAAGTCTCCTATATGGCTTGATCTGGGAACTGATAAGATAGGACGAGAAGGATAATTTCAGGATGAATACAAGCTTGAGTCAATATTGCAAAAAGTCAACCGAAGATGAGACGGCAATATTCTGGATTAGATCAGTCGAAAAAAACTACCCTCCCGTTGGTAATTTCAAAATAAGAAATGAATCGAGTTTATTGTAAGCCATCATATGTACTGACTTTCTTTTCCATTACAGTTGGTTCATCACTGGCAAGAAAGCCATAACTCCAACCTACGAAAGACCAGTCAATGCTATTCAGAAGGAATCCAACCTCAAGAAGGTTTTGGGGTATCTAGTTCAGAGCAAAATAATTCGCTCTGACTACCTATGGAAAGCTAAATCCCTTGTCAAGAATGAAAACAGCCTGCTGAAAGATTTGGTCAATGATCTTATCAATCACTACAGCAATCTCTACAAAAAAGAACAAATCAGGACTGTTAATTTTGTAAAATATGTCAAAAGATAAGATAGCGCTTCCAAATAAAAATATGGAGAAAAACTGGAAACAACCATGGCAAATCAAACAATAACGCCTTCACAGCCCCTACCCCCTCAACCAATGCTTTAAATATCCTGGATGAGAACACTCGGCTTCAATGGAAAGCTTTAGCTCAACGACGGGTACTCATACATCTATTCAGAGTTGTTTTGTGCAGGCTTATTTCAAAGTTGACAGATAAGACCATCTAAGGCTTCCGTGAAAGACCCCAATCCAAAGCTGAATGTTTGGGCAACATTCGCCGAGCTCTTAAGCTAGTTTCAAAATGTAGATGGGATGAATACGACATTTATGAATCCGACCACAAAAAAGCTCAATAGATATATGCCTTTCTGAAGGATAAATACAAGCATTCATATGCAATGAAAAGCATCTGATTTTTAGGTTATTGGAATAAAATGAATATATCAAGCTCAAACTTCGACGCCTGGAACAAGAGAGACATCCTGCAGTCTTTGGCGATTCATATTGACTTATCCGATCAAACGTTAGTTTTCAGCAATTAGCTCTTGGATTTGCTTCTCTCGTTTTGCCTATCTTTGCTGTTCGACTTCCAAATCTTTTCTTAGCCTTACTTCAAGATCTTTTTGTGCAAGAACTGAATTGTCCTTTTCATGAAGTTGATACTCGGCTGAATGTAGTTGTTGTTCGAGTTGCTCGTTTCTGCAGTCAGTCGACACCAATCTTTATTTCATGATGGTGATGTGCTCCTCCAAACTGGCGAAGTTGTCAGTTAGGACAGTCAATTTTTAATGTAATGATCGTTCATCTGCTTCTGCATTTCTGAGCTGACTTTCAAGAGTGTTAACTGTTCTGGATTTATCAGCTTCAATATCAAGCAGGACATGAATTTCTTCTTCCATTTCCCTTTTCTGAACTTCCAGTTCCTCAGTAATCGATACCAGCTTCTTTTTGTTGTATTATTCTTTGGTCAAATGGTCAGTTACGATATTATTGCCTTATTTGACTTTGATATGTTCGCACTCAAGAATTTATATGCCTTTGTGAAGCTCATTGATTTTCAATTCGATATAGGAATTTTTTTAACGATATTATCTGTTGTGGTAATCCTTATTTCGAAGTTGTCGTTGAAGATCGTCGAGTTTATATTCATACTACCTTTTGAGTTTGTTTGAGTCCTAGTCATTTTTTATCTTCAGGAGTTCCATCTGATAGTTCTTTTCTTTTTGAAACTGAGCAATTGTTTCCTCTTCGTAGCTGACTTTCTGCATGTATTTGTTCTCATGAATATTCTTTTCATAGCGTAACTTCTCCACTTCATTGGAAAGTTGCCTGTTTTGGGACTACATTTGTCTCACCTGCATCTTCAGAGCTTCATATTCTTTTATTATGTCCATCTATTGGGAGCTGATTGACTTGGAAGTATAGTCTGGACGAGAGTATTCCTGTCTTGTGTACTCATGTCTGGTTGAATAATCAGGAGCTGCGTTTGTTTTGCTTCTGTCCAGAGGACTTCTACCCGATACGTTGGCATTAGTGAGATGGGTGTACTGTGAGATCTTGGTAGGAGTGTATTATCTTCTCTCCATATCCTAACGTTTATAATACTAAATTTATCATCTTGTTAGTTTGGCTAAAAACATACACTATCGAAGAAATCCGATCAAATGAGTGTCCTGAAGAATAATTTAAAAGTAGTATAGTTTTCATCTGTTTAGCATTTTGGATTCGAATTATAAACGTAATAATGATGTCCAAGCAGTCTGCCTCGAAGGTAAAGAGCAACATCAAAACTGAAATCACCAGCGAGGACATTAACTAGTTTTTAGAAATATACCTCAAAAATTTGCTCATCTTCAATCCGACAACGAATAATCCTCTTCTTCTACCATCAACCTCTGAGCAAGAACCTGAACAACTCTAAAATCTTTATGCTCTACTTAACTAAATTACTTCTGACAGCTAAGGCATCAATTTCAGTTACCTTAAAAGTAAGAATGGTTTGAGCAAATTTGTTGAAATTGATTAGGAAGAACCTATGATGGTAATTGAAGATATCCCACACGATACAGCCAATGGCCTGTCTGCTCTGAAAAATGTCCCCAAAAAAGAATATGAAGATACCAAAAAGAACAACAAAGGTGGATTTTGCTGCAATTGATTTATATCTAACTATTTAATCTATTGTTTGAGGATCATTCAATGTGAGCTTTCTTTATCTTTGCTGAGTTCATCAACCTCTTGAAAGCCAGAATTCCGACTGTTGCACCAATCAGGATCAGGATCAGAACAACATGGTTGAAATCTTCAGTGATCATGTCAAATGTTTTGTCAGGAGCGTTCCTAATGAGGAATATATCTCGTCCGTAACAAAGAGTGAAAATGGTCGACTCCATGTCAGTAGGACTGAAAACAATCTTGTTCAAGGTTGCCAAACGCAAGTAGTAGCTTAGATAATCGACAGGCTGATAAGGAAGGAAATAAGTGTATTCTGGGAATTTTTCACTTTCGAAGAAATTTTTGGCTCCAGGCCTAGGTCTTCTAGTGCTGACAAAGTCTCTCTTGATGGTGTAGAGTTGATTTTCTCCAGTAATAATGAACAAATTTCTTCTGGTGAGAGACATTTTACTTTCACTAACTTCCATATGTTTGATGTAGACTGGAGATCCAAAAATTTCTTCTTCAAAAATAGTTCTTTCCTTGCTCTCCTGAGGTTTATATGTGTTTCCTTTGAAATAGTCACTCAACATGTTGAGAGCTGAGGTTTCAATTCTTTCTTGATACTGTTCGACAGTCCAAATCTCGAAGTTTTTGTTTCGATGGTTGAAGTAAGATACCAACACACTGTTTTCATCGTAAACCAAATTGATAGGCATGTTGAGGGAAGTGAAGTTCTTGAAAGTATTGAAATGAACTTTACCAGTGCGACCATTGATTATGTAAAGCTCGATAGCTTTATTATAGCTTGTAAGGACAGCCAAGTTGGTGAAGTCAACATTTTTGAAGAAAACCTTCTCATTGTCAAAAAGAGGAATACTTGATGTCTGGTCTCCTCTGAAAGCAGAAGCTACCTTGATGATATTTTCGTCATTTCGAGTTTCGAAGTTCCAAATCTTGACAACTGAGCCGCCAACAGCTTTCCAACCAACAATTTCGCTTTCATTCAGAGTATAGAAGAAAAATTACTTTTCATGAACATCTTCTGTTTGGAAGACACTGTACTTCTGAAGACTAGCTCCGATTTTGACTATGATGCTATGTTCGTTGAGCTTGTATATGAAAGGAGTCTCATTCGATTAGTATGTAGTAAGTAGAATGACCTAACCTTTCTCAGTGATCTATTCAATATAGGTTTAACCTTTTCGTTGATTGTAAGTCACAAGAACGGCAACCTCCGCATCATACTATCTTTTGAGCTGAACGAATTTCACAATTTCATTGTTTGATTACTGATCGATTCTGAATAAGCAAAAAAATACTTCCAGAGGATAGAGTGATATTTAGTATCGATTGCGATGATTGTGTTGAGCTGAGTTGCGACAATCAAATATTTTCTGAGGCCATACTTGATTTCTTGATCTGCTGGCATTTCGAATTTTCTGATTGATGAACTATCAATATTTTTCAGGTGCATAACTATGTAGTCGATGGAAGCCAGGATAAAATGCTTGATGTCAAGGATTTCTTCAGTGATCCTCATGATCAAATTTTGAGGAACTCTAGTTAATTTTTCAGCTAGACTTAAATCTCTGTAGGAATGCATAAGAAGATGTCGATGATATTAATTGTCAAGGGTGTCCACTTCTCTATATTTCATGAAGAGGATGTCTTGGACGTAGGCAAGAGATTATTCTCTTTTCCATTGCTCCTCGACATGTCCCTTGGAGATGGCATAACTGACAAGTTCCAGATCAGTATACTGAATGATGAGGTCATAGTCCATTTCTGACCTGAAGTTGAACCACGCCCGAGAAATTGATGCATTTCTGTTGTGATGGAAACTGAAAAGTTCCAGGTCTTCTCGATAAACAGTGATCCGATCAACAGATCTGAGCAAATATATTTGAGTATCTCTTCTGGAAGATTTGACAGGTCGATGATTCAGAATGGTCTTCTTCCTGAGAGAATAGCTCTGAGCAAGCATAACAACAGCTCCATCGATGAACTGAACAACCTTATCGTTGAATTCTTTGACTGCGAGGTGAAGGTTGTTTGACAATATATGAGTCGTTTCATTGAGTGCCAAAACAACATGCCCTTCATAAAATTCAAAAAATCTGATGTCCTCTTCACCAAAACTGTAGGCACAGTATTTATCATTTGAGCCGTTAACGATATTTTAGACGCAATAGTTGAACTATTTGGTGTCTCGGTAAAGCAAGTAAAAGATGCTCGCTCCATCAGTGTTCTTACCTTCGATAACTCTCAGGAAAATTTGATCTGAAGTTGCTTCCCTCACCATTTGTGATCCATGGTGAAGAGATGATTTCGTGATGAAGTATCCATTTTCATCGAAGTTATTGACCCACTGGACACTTTTGCTATCGACTTTAAACCCATTAGTTGACCTTTTATCCAGTCCTGTTGGTGCGATGAAGTGCTCAACTACCTGGTTATATCTTGTGGCAACTGTCAGTCTCATATCTCCATAATTAACAACCTTTTAGCTTTCTGCAACCAATGAACGAGCTTCAATGTTTCCTGTATGCTTATCAAGAATGCCGATAGATCCGAGGTTTGAAACAAAATGAATCTTATTTTTGGAGAAGTGGAGCTCTCGCACCTATCCAAGAGTGTTGATGGCCCAGTCGTTAACACCAACTTCGCTTTGCTTGAGAGCTAAGCTAAGGGCAACAAGCAGTCCAATAAGAACTATCTTTGTCATGTTGAAGTGATATATAATACGATGATATACACGATGATGTGATATGAGAAAACTATAATCAGATGATTTCAGCCTACTCTTTGTTTTCAATGTTCTTATAAGAGCACATTCTTGGCTTATTTGAAGGATCCATCTGTTCAGGGATAGCGATTAGCTGCTTCAATATATCCATCTCCATTTTTGTTTTAAAAGCATCCTTCATCAACTCCATTTTTCTATCATGAGCCACAAGTCTCTCGTTATTGGTCAACAAGTGATCTTCTTGGTCTGAAGATAGCGATATGATTTCCAGGTATGGTGAGAGTTGGGGAGAAATGCCTCCTCGAAACAAACATTTGATTTTGACCTACAATAGAAGAAATCATACATTATCTCGATTTAAAATATAGTCTTTGCACTCGATGAGACTCTCTCTGCAAATATCTTCCACTTTTATTTGTCCTTAGAGACAATTTTTGATCATGTCAATATTCTACAGGTGTTTGCTCATAATTTGTCCATAGCTAGCAGCCGAAAAAAATCTATCTAAGGCACAAGTTACTCTTTAATGATGGTCTTGTATTTTACCGATTCGACAGCCATCTCCTCTACATCGTAGCCTAGACAGTTGAGGAAAGGATTCGAGAGTATCAAGATATTTGCAGAATATTGACTGAAAAATGCTTTATTTTTCATCTCTTCCAAGAATTAATTGAGATTTTTTTAACTCTTATCAAGTTTATTTTGCATTTTAGGGTATGATTGTTAAAGGCATTCCATAACATTTGCCATTCTGGCAAAAGTGGCATCTCCCCTACTCCTGAGTCTTTAGCAAATGTAAGGTCTATCTTAGAATTTTATTACATCGGCAAAGGATTACACTCAAGGTCTTCAAGAATCAAAAGAAGGCAATTATGCTAAATTCTAACCTTGCTGATCTTTTTGACATAAAATTTGCTGGTGATGAAGGACTCTTCGCAATCCGGGTCCATCAGAGAATGCTCATTTATTTGCACAAGCTTAGTATATGTTTTTTTACATTGTGAATGTTGTAAATATGATTCTGCGACAGCGGAAACTATAAATTGAAGGTATAGCTTAACCAGAAAACCATTTTACTCTTTATTTTCTTTTTTTTGTATTCAGGTTTTAAAGCCTTTTCTAATTAGTGAGCATTTGGTTTTCTTCTTCGCAGGACGTTGTGATATCGTCCAATGAATGGCTTTTCAGAATCACTGCTGTTCATATCATCAAAAGTTGTTAGTTATTTTCCCGACATAATATTATTACAAAAATTCAATTTGGATGGTAAGCAAATGAGCCAAAAATAGGAACTGCCCTGAAAAGCCAAAGCTTCGGGATTGAAAAGTCTCAATTTTTAGAAAGTTGAAGATCCTTTATTTAACTTTTTCTGATGGAGTACATAAGCTCTATAATACTTACAATAAACAGCCTACAAGAACCGATATAATTAAAATCATTTGATTTTAAGCTAATTCCATGTGCTTAAGAGAATGATCTTGATTTTTTTCACTTTTTGATAGTTTGATGAGGACTGCTAAATCTATAGCTATATTCAAAAGAATGAGCGCCATCCAAACTCACGCACTTTCGCAGCGTAGGTAGTACTTTATCAAATCTATTCGAACCATGCAGATCAATAACTTCAAGAAGGAGCAAAGAGAAGTACTCATCAGGCACATCAACCCTATTTATGAAGTACATTAGCTCAAAAATGCTTTGACCACACTCAACATTCAATATTTTCCAGCATAAATAGAACATGTAGCTTTGAAAAAATGTAGATACTCACAAGCATTCGTACCTACATCTCAAATCAATAATTTAAAATTGAAATGAGATCATGCTATCTCCTTTAGTAACTCTACGATGTGATTTTGGGCGATCTCAGTAGTAAATCATATCTTGAAGCTCCCAAACTGGTCTAATTGCTTCTATCATTGACATACGAGCTGTTACCTCAAGGATAGTACGTTCTTTCACTGGTGGAAAACAGCTTCAATTACTTCATATTTGCCCTGCATCGATATCCATGTCATAACAAAGTTCTCTAAAGCGTAGCTGGTTTCTTCAACTATACTGAAATGTTTTTCACAAATAATTACTGGCAGCAAAGATATCAGTATCACAAAATGATCAAAGAATAACAACTTGTTTTGAATCTAACTCAGATATATTTGTCTGAGCCGAGCTATGAAATTTTATGGGGAGATGGCTAGTTTGCTGAATGCTGCGATCAGGGTACTTAGAAATGGTACAAAAATGCTACAATGATGCTGGAAATTGTTAACAGCTTGATGCTGATGAACCATTCAAGTATTTGATACCATAATTAGGATAAAAAATCCTCAATCATCCGGCTATCAAGGAAAATATCTTCACAGGAATCAGGATCTATGCAGAGCGTCTTAGAAGCACCACTTTGTCGATTTTTTAAGATGAAGAAAGTTAATTTGATGCAACCAGTGAATCAACCCATGAATCTCACGGAAAATAATACAAACATGACTGCTAAAATTACTTCATCATTCTGCTTCTTGAACTTTGCCTCATGAGAAGCGACCTACTTTCTCACAGTTAATCTGAGTTCCTTAGAATTTTTTTAGAGGTGATGCTTGGCAAGTCGAGCCACAGTCACACTTTTTGCATAGTAGCCGTCAAAATCATGAAGATTCTATACGAGCAAGTTATTTTAGATGATTAGGATCTCTAATCAATCGGCTCGAACTTTCCTGCTCTTTCTCCTTTCGTGAGGACCATCATCAATGATTTTATATGATTAAGTTTTTGTGTATAAATAATCACTAATAATGACGGAGAACAACATTCTTCCTCCCATCTCATAAGCCACCAAAGAAAGATTGAGAAGCTATGGATTCACCAATCACCTCTACGATTATCTCCAGCTTCCCAGCTTTTTCATTCCTCGGGGGTCAGGATGTACTATCGATTATACTCAGTTGATGCCTACACCTACCTTGTGATGGGCCTCAGCATTGTCGGAGGAGCCATCGCCAAAAAATACGACATCGTTCGCATGCCTTTCATGGTCAGCTTTGTAGCAGCCCCTTTTTCAGCATTTTACATGAAAAAAGAAGCCGACTTCAACCTCACTTCTGAACTATCAAAGTACAATCAGTTTGATGTAGACGAGACCCTAAACTGACACTTCAGAATTATCCAAATCTCAACAAGGCCTTCCAGCAAGTAAATGCCGAGGTTGATGCTGAAATTGCTGAACTCGAGTCAAGAATTAGATCATTGGAGGGCAGCCAAAGCAGACAAGCATGATTCGATAATCAGATATCGTTAACTATATAGGAATTGTTTGTTTTGCTCAAAATAAATTATTTTAACAGATATCGAAGCCAGAGCTCACAATATTTGTCTCGAACCCGATATGTCCTGATTCTTTGAGTTTTGAAGTTAGAAGTTGGTTGAGGTTTCGGCGACTTCAATTAGGTTTCATCAAAAAGAGCTTATAAACTACGTCAGAATCGAGCCAATCGATAATAATTCATTTAAGTTGAGGAATGAAAAGCCGTTTTTAAGCCTGCATGCTTCTCGCTGCCATTGGTGATTCGATTGGCTACAAACGTGGGCATTGGGAGTTTAATAAAGATGGTCCTTCAATTCACAAAGAAATGCTTGATCTCACTAATGGAGAAGGAATTCTCAAACTAGAGCTCACCAAACGAAACTTCCCCTACTCTGATGATACTGTTATGCATTTCGCTACAGCAAAAGGACTTTTAGAGAGTCGGCCCACAGATTCTCTCTCGACAATTTGTCAGAATGTTGCCAAACACTATAAAGCTTGCTGGAAGCAAATGCCAGGAAGGGCAGCTGGGATAACTTGCAAGAGAGCTATCGATGCTCTATACTACGATGGCTCTAATTGGGATTCTTGGAAATTTGAGAAGAATGGGGGAGGATGCGGAGCATCAATGAGATCTGCCTGTATTGGACTCGCTTTCTCTGAGAACATTGAAAGATTAGTTGAGGTGTCTATAGAAACTGGAAGAGTAACCCATCACAATCCCTTAGGATATTTAGGTGGATTGGTAGCAGCATATTTTACCGCCCTTGCCATTAGAGGTGAATAACCATCGCACTGGCTTCAGCTTCTCTTGAAGGAGGCACTTCCCCTTGCCAAATAATATGTAGCCAGGAACAGATAAGCTGAGGACAATCTAAACAATGGAGATTGGGAAAAATTCAAAGATTGTTGGATATCATATGCAGATAGAAGAAAAATGTCTTTAGAAGAAGCAAGCTTAGCTAAATTTCCAAGTCACTATGGCGTCTAAGAAAGATAATAATTCTATGAAGAAATGTCTATTAATGGATGGCCTGGAGCCCTTGGAGTCGACAGCGTGATCATCGCTTATGACTCTCTTCTTTACTCTAAAGACAACTGGGAGCAGCTATGCCTGAGCTCAATGCTTCACGGAGGTGATTCAGATTCGACAGGAACGATAGCAGCTGCATGGTTCGGTGCTCTCTACGGGCTGAAGGGGGTACCTCAACTTCATATGGAAAAGCAAGAAGGCAAAGAGGAGGCTCTAAGTTTAGGAGGAAATCTTTATGATAATTTTTTCAAGGAGAACAAGTGATTTTTACAATAACTATATCAAATTTTATCAAAGTTCACTCTAACATAATAGCTTAATATATCGATTCATTCGACATAATAGTTTAATATAACAATCGACTTCTAAGTTAGATATGGAGCTGGTTTATCAATAGTACGTAAATAGATTAAACTACGAGCCCTACAAATGGCCTCCAGATATCTCACTAGCTTAGCTGCATTCTCGTGTATCTTAGCAGGGTCCCATTGATCCTTCAGGAGTTAAATGTCCGTGCTGTAATTTTCAGTCCAAACAATAATTCAAGGGGTGGTATTCCAGAGATATCAATGAAGTACTCTTATATCTATAAAGGATTGTCGAGGCTATGGGACAGCTATTCCTGCATTTTTCGGTCTCCTGAAATACTATACAATCGCCACTTTCACTGTCATCTTTTTTTACTCTATATATTCGATTTGGGCACTATACCACACTTGCAGCACCGTGTTCAGCTATTTCTGTATCAAATTTGGCTTTTTCTAATTTATTGAGTATCAAGCTCAAATAGCCATCCTTGAACAGCTAGGAGATGAAAGGGTTATCACAGTAAAAAATGGGCTATATAGACTTTGGTTGTTCTGGAAACCATAACTTTTTATTTCTTGATGGCGATCAATTTCAGTTCTCTAGTTTACATTTACAACATGAATAAGAGATAGAAATTGTAAACCCTTCATACTCATTTCATCTAGAACGCAGTTATCTTGGGAAATCTACCTGACATGGACCCTGAAACAATAAAAAAGACTCTCGATCTATAAAATGAGCCTGGCATTCCGGCTAATATATAGATCATCGATACAATTCCCTTAAAGCCGATGAAGCACCTCTACGATCTATTCCACAAACGCAACATCATATTTTTCACTCTCATGAGCAGATATGTCATTAGCAAAGACCCAAAGGAGTCTAAAAGGTTGAACAAACAGTTGGTTTAAATTCAGAGGCAACTAAAGAAATAGAAGTAACTTATACAAAAAGTTCCTCAAAATCATGTGATCGTATTCTTCAGAAATAAATACCAGTGTACCTTGGTGCTTGATAAGTATGAGTTCAATCAATTGTCTAAAATCAGGTATGGAGGCAAGCAAATGCTCACGAATTTGGAACTTCTTGAAGAAGCCTGGGATTTACCGACTTATGCAGTAAAGGCACCAGATGTTAACTAGATCAAATGGGAAAATGCTGGCTAAAACATCAAAAATAAAATGGCCGGAAGAATCGTGGCATCTTTTATTGCACTACTGCTGATCTGCATATTTCCCTTGGTCCTTTTTGGTCCTGTTAGTTGGTCACTAGTCACTAAATCCGATGATCCCTCAACTCTCAGCACCTTCCAAAAACTTCTAGTTTTTCTTATTGGTGTCTTACTATTCGTTCTTGCGACCTGGTACCAGAATTATATGACCAAAGTGGCCAAAAAGAGATACCCTTTGAGTGAATTTTAGGCCTCTAAGTTTGTCCTTCTTACCTCGATGGTCTTTCACTTGCTATTCTGGATCATTATGCCTGTTGTGTACTTTTCAATTCCTAGCTCCATCAATCAAACGACAAAGTTATTCGTGATCGCAGGACAGGCTCAAACTTTTCTCTTTCTTCAGGTTCTCTTCATTCTTATTGACCTCCCTTACAGAATTTGGAAAGGCAAAAAGACTGAGAGTTTATCGAATCAACGGGTTGGCTTCAAATATTATCAGCGTCAACTTCACAAATTGGTTGAATTCAGAGACTTTCCTCTTGAGCAGGGTATCATAGTTATGTTCAAGATATGGTCTTTCCTGCTTTTCTATGTTTTCTACATACCTTATATGGTCATCTACATTTTTCTGGCCCTCGTTGTGTTGTACATTATTATGAAACGAAATTTTTATCTCCACTACGCTCTCAGAAAGGCCATCCCTCTCCAGCTAGAAAAAAGTTTCCTCATTTACTTTGTCAACTTCTTTGCCTTATTCCAATGCTACTCTTATATCTTCAAGGCTCCATATAATTGGATGATAATTGTGGCAGTCTCCATCACTCTTGCTACTCTGCTCATCAATATCATCTTCTGGAAATGCATTGAACCCGAATATGACAAGAAGAAAAAAATATAGAAAGGAAAATAATAGCTATTGCTATCTGAATCAAATCGAGAAAGCGAATCTGAGGCTGATCCGGAAATATGCGACTCCATTCAAAGAGTATCGAATGAATATAGGCGCAGCTACGAAATATTCATTGAGGAGAACCAGAATTAACAACTAGACGAACAAGTGGACGAATACATTCGATAGCTAGACAGCTAGTTACTGCAGATCTAGCCATAAATTAAACAGTCAGTTGGCGCCATAATATAACTGGCTGAATCGTAAGTCGAGGTCAGTATCAACTGATTTGCCTACTCCTTGTTGTGTTGCTACTTCGGTAGAATATAAAATTATCTGACTTTAAACCTTGTCAACTCTATTATATTTGTTAGCAAGTACCATGGATAATCTTACCTGCACCAACAGTTACAAAAGTAAGCTCAAGTGGAATGACAGCTGTGAAACACAGTAAACCATATAAGAATCACGCTCAGTCAGTGACAAAGATAAACCATCTGAGATCATCTACTCCATGAGAAGATAAAATACTAGTTTTGTCACCAATGAAGAAGAAGAGCCTTTGTTTGAAAGAACGATGAACTGGTTCGCCTTCAACAATATCAAAAGGGGATATCCTGAATGCATACAAGACTAAATGGCTCTCGGTTTGAAGAAAAAAATGAATTTCCTATCAATCCCTAATAAAGGTCTTAGTTCGAGGAGAAAAACCAACCTCAGAATTGTCCTTTGATATATGTTTACTTTTGATATTTTTTCATTGTGGATAAGTAGGATTATTTTTATTTCTCTTTTATGAAGATGACTGGATATCTATCTTTATTGACCTTATGCTCTCGATAAAAATTAATTTATGCTTTTATGATTTGTTTTGATGCGAGGAGATGAACATATAACTGGAAGCTCAAGTGAAATTTCCATTAGGACTCTATTTTTTGAATTAAGAGCATTGATTATAGTTAAGTTAAATTCTATGAATCAGGAGCATAATGAGGTAAGCACCAAGCTGATCAAAATAACCCTCATGTCTCTTCTCTTCATGACCATCGAACTCGTTGGTGGCTATCTCGCCAACTCCATAGCAATCTTCGCAGACGCATTCCATCTCCTTTCTGATGTCTTAGCATACCTCATCTCTCTGGGCGCAGTCTGGCTGAGCACCAAACCGAACCCTCCTAAATATCTAACATTTGGATGGGAGAAGGCTCAGCCATTGGGAGCTCTCATAAACATTGCCATCATTTATGTGGTGACTGCTGAACTCTTCATCGAGGCGACAAAAAGAATGATCAATAAAGAAACAGTCGATCAACCTCTTTACATGTTGATCACTAGCATTTTCGGACTTCTTTGCAATCTCATCACTATCAACATTTTGCATTCCGATCCTCATGGAGGCCATAACTGCTAACATAGCCACGGACACGGACATAATCATTCTCATGGACATAACCATACTCACGATCATACTGGACATACTCATGGCCATGCAGTTGCTGTTTAATCTGAAGAAGTGTCAGGAAGAGGACAGCACGAGCACTCAAGCACTTGCAGTCACAATCACGGCCACAGTCATGAGCACAGCAATCATGGAGAATGTAGTAACAGCAATAATACATTTGTAACTGGGCAGTCAGTAACATTAGAGTAGAATATCCTATCAAGTGTAGGATCCGATGAATAAATCAAAAGTCAGAACAAAAAAATTAAAAACATCAACCTCGAGGCAGCATATATTCATATTATCACCGATATCATTCTCTCCATTGGTGTGGTTATCTCTGCTATCACCATCTACTTCACATGCCCAGAGCCCACTAAGTGGACAGCATGGCAAATCGCTGACCCTCTATGCACCTATCTCTTCTCTATCTTGGCCATCTATTCAACCTGGCCTATCCTCAAAGAAGCTGTCCTTCTTCTTATGGATGCTTCTCACTCTCCCGGCCTGGTTGCTTAAATAGAAAATTAGCTAAACCTGATGGAAGAAATCAAAGAGATAGTTGAGCTTAAGATCTGGTCGACCAACCGAGACAAGAATTACGGTGCTGTGCGTGTCAAAATGAACGAAGGATATGGTGCTTGGAGGGTGAGGAGAGTATTATCGTTAAGAGGCGTGCACGGGTTCGTGGAGGTAGAAGAGGAGGAGATGAAGCTTCAGGAAGCATAATGATGCCAGTTGGGACTATTATTAATTTTATTTGTTTGTGTGAGAGATAAGCATTAACTTTATTGTTGCGATTATTAATAAAATTAAAATCCAAAATGAAGAAACCTGCAAGGAGTACTTCCACCACCCAGGAACATCTCTCCAAGCTCATCCACAAACTAAAACCATAGAACCAACCTCCTCTTCACAAAATTAACCCTCTCGAAGCCCTCAAAATAGCTAAGAATGCCGCCCAACAACAGACTCATAGAGTATTGCTCCTCATCCAATAAATCAACAAATGATACTGTGCTTATATACTATCAATCCTTGCCTATCATCGCAACCTGTTGTTTGCCTATCACTTTCTCCAAAAGATAAGCAGACTGTGTTCATGCGTGAACATTGACCCGCTATTCCAATAATTTTACTACAACCAAACTGACAAATGTCGACATTCCGATCTATTTTTTGAGACGGTATAGTTCGGTAGGGGGCTTAAAAGACAAAAGAGAACGCTGTATTTCACAGTTGACATGCTCAACACCTTGGATTTAAATTTTATTATTGTCCAAAAGTATATAGCAGCTTGCCCGAAATAATAATCTTGTCCTGAATCCTATCCTGAAAGATTAGGAAATGCTGTGGCGATATGTCTCAAGAACTTGGCTTAAATAAATTTATAATGAAGGTGCATCAATAAAGAAACCCCTACCTAAAAAGGATTTACTCTCAAACTCCCCACAAATATTCGTAAGAACAAATTTACCTAGCTTCGACATGAACAGTGGCAAGTATTTTCTGCTTGATGAGCAAGGTGGGTCCACCCCTATCAATCCCAACGGCACATTCAAGCCTAAATTCAGACCCGACTTCAGCGGCTTTGCTGACCATAAATCCCGATATCAATAATCAGCGAACGATCCATCTGTCCTGCACTTTGCTCCAGATCCCTAACCCAAAACGCCTTATCAATATTCAATGCCTGATAAATTTTCAGGTTATGCCCAATTTCCATACCAACTAAAAAAAGAACTACCTAGCTATCTGAAAAGACCAGGGGAAACTCCGAAATACTATAGAAGAAAAACACACTCACTTCTGATCAATAAGGCAACAGAAAGTAAGGTTCAAGGCAAGGAGATCAGAAAAGGAACAACTAGTGCCATTTTAGAGTACTCCACCTATACCTGGGATAAAGATCGGGATGCTAAACATTTTCAATCAGCCTGGACAGCTATGAGCTAGACGAAGCCTCTTCCTAAACAACGAAAGAAAAGCTGCTACAATCACAAGTGCAAATATATGAAACAATGGGTTTACGATGAAAAGGGAAAGCTTGAAAATAGCAGGCTTAAACTTCCTGTAAGTAACACAATGGGCAAATCATTTCATGAAGGAGCCCTAACCCAGTAGCTCCAAGAGTCAAAGCTGATATCTACCATGGCTTTGAGTGGAATTGCGTGATCGAAATCACTTTTTATAACTTAAAAATTTATTGATGTCCGATATTCGATCAACCAGTAGCTACGCTGTATCAGCTATCGAGTTTAACTCTAAAAGTCTCAATCCCCTAGAGTCCATCAATCCAGCCGTCATAGCAAAGATCAAAAGAGAAGCAGATCTATACAGTGGTTGTGCAAGCAAATGCGAATTAATATGGCAAGGTCTTGCTAAGAATTAAATGGCTGGATCTCACCTGACAGAAAAAGTGCTCGAATTGGTCTTCAGATAATTTCAGTCATAACTGCACAGTTTCACCAAGATAAGTTCCATCAAGTAATTTATGAGAATCTTCGATCAAGATAAAGATGGTAAGCTGAGTCCTGATTAACAAATCAGCATCTTTTCTTTCATCAAAGAAAGGTTAGAACTCATTGCTAACAATTGTCTTCATTTGCAACAATATGTCAAGTTTTAGAGCCTGATGAAGGAAGTCAGAAGTTTGGAAGAAAATATTGCCAATTGGCAAGACCAGCTGAGAGGAAGAGTTCATAAGGGACAGCTTAAAGCCTATCGCTAGTAAGGGTAGAGCAGAGTTGACGAATTTTGTGATAAATTTGATAAGGAGTTCTAAGCCTTGCAGCACACTATGCTCGATCGAAGATAAAATTTTGAGAAGAAAGCATTTTACGAAGCCCAATAATTATAAAATAGGTTATCTAATCCGAACGAATATCTCAAGATCAAACCTAAAAATCGCTTGAAGGAGCTACAGTATCAATAAAAACTTGTTTCGCTCGAGTAAAGAGTTTATGAAGCACTAGATTTTAGAAAATAGCTCAACTAACTCTAAGTCTCTGAGAAGGTGAGAGTAGATAGGTTGATGAGAGAGCACGCAGACCAACTTCGCCACAGTCTTCGTCAAAAACATTAAAAACAAAGGCGTGAGCTTGAGATCAAGCTTATGGAGCTGGAAGATAAGTTGATTATTAGAATGAAAAAATAATTTGAAGTTCTGAGAAAGAAGAATAATTTGCACGAAATATAAATAAGAAGATTACAAGGGCTTGAGAGAAAATGGGCTTCGAAGAAAGGAGTGACCGAACCAGAACTCAAAAGAGTAAAGAAAATGAAAAATCAAAGAAATGAAATTCTAGATGAATACAAAAAAAGCATGTTTGGTTCAACTCACAAATCATTTGAAGATTCTATTAATGAGGATGAGGGAAAAGGTCCGAGTAAATTTAATGCTAAGACCCTTCTTGGCTCAACTTTGAAATTTGGCATTTCTTCTCGCTCCTAATCTGAGCAGCCAATCAACACAAAGACTCTCAAAATGGAAGGGAGCATGGCTGAGAGAATTCAAAAATACATCACTCCAACGACAGCTGATAAAGGATATTCTTTGACCAAGATGTACGACAACAATCTTTAGCTTCGTGAAAAGCCTACAATTCTCACCCAGAATCAAAAGTTAACAGACAAGAACAGGAAATTCGACTTCGTTATGCAAAAGTTATCAAGATGAATGTTTATAATTTTAACATCAAAAAGATCAATACAGGGAACAACACCTCGAGTTTGCTTTTTTTGACTGCTTGTAGAAATCCAAACTCAATTTGCTCACATCTTTACTTTTCTCCATTAGCTTGTCCAGATCTTCTCCTCTTTTTAGCAAATCATCCAAATTTTTATGACAAATATCTTCCACTTGCTTTAATTCGTCCTTCAATTTTTCCAATTTATCGACTTCCTTTGGGTCTTGGAATTTTTTAATGAACTCGTCAAGCTTTCCCCATTTGATGTCTTCGTCCTCTAAATAAAATATTTTTTACTGCCGAGTTGTGCGAACTGTTTGGCTTCATACTTCATGTAAAATTCTTATTGCATTTTTTTGAGAATCATGAAGGCTACTCTTTCAGGATATTGATCATCCGCCAAGCAAGCAAAGGCAATTCCGTCTTTCTGAACAACAATGTAGCATCTAGCTTGAGCTTATGGTAGATGAATAGCTAATCTTTATCCAACTTTAGCCCGACTAATTCGAATGATATTTACTTGCTGGCAGTTCGAGCTCCGAAGGTCACTGTTTCCTTGTAAAATGGTCGTTGGTACCAACTAACAAAGCTGAGATCGTAAGCTGAAGACAGGAAAAATGAGCTTTCTTCTGCCCATTTTAACACGTGAAGTGAAATCAGTCTCATTCCTTTTGTATTTTGTTATTATTATACTTGATGAAAGAATAAAAATCAACATTTCTTAGTCTAATTCGAACTATCCAGATGAATCGGTGTAACTTCAGTACCCTTCTAGCCTTCTCCCTTCGCTTAACTGACGTTGTTTGCAGACTCTTAGTTTCTCTATGCTTGGAGATCATCAAGAGTCACTCTTTAATCGCCTTTTAAGGTGAAATGGGACATGGGATATTTTTCCTTATTTGAATTTTAATATGCTATCAAATCTCCATAAATCCATTTGGCCTTAAAAGTCTCGAAAGTTTGTTCTATTTCGTTGCTAAATATTATCAAAGTTACAATTTGTAGAAGGTCATTTCCGTGTTAAGGCTTTATTCAACAACGATAGTTTCTCTCACTGTGTCTTAGGTATAGTCATAGGGCTTATTTTCAAGTATAGCTAAAGTCTTTACCACCTTTTTCTGATGGAAAGCAAGAGCTGACCCAAGTTTCGGTATAGGCAATCTGTGAAGTCTGTGTCTGGTTCTTGCAAAACTATTGGTCCTTTATCCTTTACAGAATCCAGAACTGGTATAATTTTTTTCGACCAAAAAATTGAACAAACCTTTGCTTTATTGAACTTTTCTTCTGAAAACTGAATTAGCCCCTGCAATTTTCAAAAACCAGAGCCAAACAAATTCCATATTGTAGTCGATTAAAATACTATTAGCATTGGTCGCATTGAATACCTTGACAAAAATGGTAACTGCGTGTTGGTTTCTAGCATCTCTGGCTTCATCGTCAATTTAGAGGATTTGTTTCAAGATGAAGAAATATCGCCTTGTGGCATCGCTTTTCTGCTGCACCAAGCTGTCTCTGATTGCAAATAGTATTTTGTTGGAAAAATCGTTCCCCAATTTTTTGATGAGCCAGCAGATGTATTGACTGATATAGTGCATTGTGGAGAGATTCTTGCATTATTAAAAGATTCGATTAATGTGAGCAGTTTAAACCTGATTAATAAGATTCCACTCAGCTTCGTGAAGGATATCTCCAAATCTGTTCAACAAATGTATCAACAAAGCCCATTTGTGATATCGTAATTATTATTTTGAAATGGAAATTTCAGCTTTGTTCTTCTCAAAGGGAATTTCACTGCTATTTTTAAGTTGTTACCTGACATCAGGTTTCAGTTGCCAAAACATGACACTGTCAATGATTCGGCCGATGCATCTACCTTGATGAAGATATTATCCAACCCATTAATATTTTTTTGCCATCAGATAAAGGAATACCCAATATGGACTTTGATCCACCTTGAACAGATAAACGTTTGACAAGCAGATATCCAGATATTATTCAACAATTTTTGATCTTGAAGGACAGTTATCAACCATGAGAGTCACTATGAATATTTTGTACTCAGGAGTAGTCAAAGTTTATAATGCTTAGAAAGTTCTCTGAGCAATGTTTTCCTCCCAAAGAAATTAACATTGAGTGCCAATGAGATGAGTCAGAGCAGTAGTCACCTGTTCTATTTTTAGATCAACTTATCTATCACTGTATTATTTTGTTTTGAACTTGATTGTGAGCAAGGTCAGATAGAGCCAACGCAGCGTGTCAGGTGTCTTATGATTTATTGCGGATGTCAGGACCAATTCCATATAATGACTGGAAAAGTAGGCACGCTCTTTCTTGGTCATCATGTCTTCTTGATTGATTTTTGCTAGTTCATCCTCGACCCCGATGATATTTTCGTCGATATCCATACAATTTTTTATTTTTGATGAGTTGACTTCTTCATAAAATAGGATATAAGCTGTTTTTTCACTTAGCCTATCTCTTTAATGAGATTTTAAACTTCCATATGAATTTTGTTTAACTTCTTCCTCACTCACTTGCCTCACTCTATGGTCATTGAATTCAAACCATGAGTATTATATTTTAACATAGCTGACGTAGTGTCCGCTGTCAGGACAACCCACGTGACTAATAATACCTTTTAATATGTAAACTTAGCCACTGCTCCATTCAAACTACCCCATAGGAAATTCGAAATGGTGATTGAGTTTAAACCGCACTCCATAGTTGGTTCGATATTAAAATCTTTTGAGAACAAACATTAGATAAGGAGGTAATAATTTATAATTTGAAATTTTCTCAGCTCTCACTTTTTTGCTGCATTTGTCACATGAGTAAGCATTCTAATTTTCAAAGATTATCGTTTTGTTATGCTCCTTCAGAGACTCCGACAGATTGGACATGTTTTGAATCGTAAGATGAATGCTGTCAAATGTTTCTTCATTGACT
>Ga0100380_10000755_pt1 | contig 35918 bp, 25 predicted proteins | sample CryGeymeta201504_FD_80417 | JGI IMG/M metagenome (GOLD analysis project Ga0100380, IMG submission 80417) | Groundwater microbial communities from Crystal Geyser aquifers in Utah, USA - Crystal Geyser metaG 2015-04 | ecosystem: Environmental > Aquatic > Deep subsurface > Groundwater | place... | reverse complement strand
CATACTAAATTTTCAGATCCACTTCCCATCTTGCAACTTGTCCACTGCTCCTACTATCTTTACCGCTTCTTAATATGAAGAGCAAAGAAATACCTGGACAACATGAGTTGAAGGCCGTTCTTACCAAAATGGTAGACGAAGGCCGCTTGCCTCATGCCTTGTTGATTCAAGAACAGGTAGGTGGCACAGGTTTGGCCATGGCGCGCTTTCTTACACAATACATGTTGTGCAGCAATCGTGCTGAGCATGATGCTTGCGGCACGTGTTCATCGTGTGTGAAAATGCAATCAGCCACACATCCTGATGTTCACTTTTCGGTTCCAGTAAATAGTAACGATCGCGTAAAAGCGTCAGACAATGTTTACACCGATAGTTTTATTTCTGAGCTGCGCGAATTCATGATTCAAAAACCGTTTAGCAATCTGCGCGGTTGGTACGACCATATTAATTTGGGCACCAAAGTGGGGTTGATCAACGTAAAAGAGGGTAATCAAATTCAGAAAAAATTGGCGCTTCGCGCTTTTGAAGGTGGTTATCGCGTTTTCATTATTTGGAACGCAGATCTCATGAATGATGATTTCGCCAATAAGATTCTAAAAAACCTAGAAGAACCTTCGCCAAAAACAGTGTTTATACTAGTGAGCAGCGCGCCAAGCAAGTTGTTGCCAACGATTATTTCGCGCGTTCAGCGATTTCAAGAAGAACACCTGTCTGAAGAAGAACTTGCTGATTTCTTAGTGGCTCAAGCCAATATTGACCGAGCTAAAGCGGTAGATATCGCTTTTAGAACCGAAGGCAACGTGTTTGAAGCCATGAAAGAAGCCAACAACGAAATAAACCCTTGGCTCACCGAGTTTAAACTATGGATGCGCATGGCTTGGGGGCGAGATTTGGTTGGCATGTTTGATTGGAGCATGAAAATGGCCGGCAACAATAGAGACACGCAACGCGAGTTTGTGGAAGGTACACTCAAAGTAATTGACCGTTGTTTTCGATTGGGTTGGATGGACATTCACATACCAATGGAAGGTGAAGAAGCGAAGTTTTACAAAGACTTTTCTCCATACATCAACACGGCTAATGCCGAAGGATTTTTAGAACTATTGCAAAAAGCAGCTTTTCATATTAGTAGAAACGTGAACGGAAAATTGGTGTGGTATGATGCCAGCATCGAAGCCGTGAGGCTGGTTCACGCAGGAAAAAAAGCGAAGGCCGAAACAGAAGCCCAAGCATAATTATGAATCGATCATCGCAAAGCAACAACAAGCTTGAATTAATCGAGCTAGCTTTGTGAATCATAAAGAAGAAAAGCAATGGCGTGTGGAAATTGTAGTAGTGGAGGTTGTGGAACAACTCCAGCAGGCTGCCAAAATAATGGCAACTGTGGCACAAGCGGTTGCAACAAACTAGATGTATTTGACTGGCTTGCCGGCATGCAACGCCCTGGTAATGCAGGGCCAGAGTTTGTTGAAATTAGATTTAAAAATACCCGAAAAGAATACTTTAAAAACACAGAAGACTTAACCATTGGCGTAGGCGAAATGGTAGCTGTGGAAGCTACAACAGGTCATGACATTGGTATGGTTTCGCTCACTGGCGAATTGGTAAAGTTTCAAATGCGCAAGCGAGGTATTAAAGAAGACAGCCGCGAAATCAAAAAAATATACCGAAAAGCGCACGAAGGCGACATTGAAAAATGGAAAGAAGCGCGCGAAATGGAACACGAAACCATGATCAGAACACGCGAAATTGTGCGTGAATTAAAGCTGAATATGAAGATTTCGGATGTAGAATACCAAGGCGATAAAAACAAGGCCACGTTTTATTACATCGCTGATGAACGTGTAGATTTTCGTGAGTTGATCAAAAAACTTGCAGATCAATTTAAAATCAGAGTAGAAATGCGCCAAATTGGTTCTCGCCAAGAAGCGGGAATGGTAGGCGGCATTGGTTCTTGTGGTAGAGAATTATGCTGCAGTTCATGGTTGACCGATTTTAGAACGGTTTCTACTGCAGCTGCGCGTTACCAGCAATTGAGCATCAATCCTATGAAGCTTGCCGGCCAATGTGGAAAATTGAAATGCTGCCTCAACTATGAGTTAGATAGCTATATGGACGCCATCAAACAAATTCCTGATCATCGAACCAAGTTGAAAACAAAGCGTGGTATGGCTTTTCATCAAAAAACCGACATTTTCAAAGGCATGATGTGGTTTTCGTATGAAGATGCTCCATCAGAATTCATTGCCATGGAAGTGGATAGAGTGAAGGAGGTGATCGCGTTGAACAAGGAAGGAAAAGACGTTGATGATTTGGTGAAATTCACATTCAAGGAAGAAATAAAAGTTCAAGAAGTGAGTTTTGGTGATGTGATTGGCCAAGAAGATTTGACCCGTTTTGACAAGAAAAAGGAGCCGAAGAATAAGTCGAGAAACAAGAACAGAAAGACGGGAAATAGAAACCAGCAAGGCGAGCAAAAAACGGAACAAACCTCAGGTGATAAGCCCGTTCAAAAACAAAACCCGCCTAAGAAAAAACCACAACCACAGCAAGCAAAACCTGCTGATGGTGCCGCTGAACAAACTGCGGCACCAAAAAAGAAGCGACCAAATCGCAACTTTAAGAACAAAAACAAAGGCAACAAACCAAACACAGGTGATGCGCCAGCATAAACTCAAAATAGCAACCGTTTTGTTGATGGCTTTAGCCGCTTGCACCAAACCTGCATTGATCAATGAAACACAAGAAGTGCAAAGTGGCGATTGGGAATTTAATGACGTAAAGCGATTTACACATGAAGTTTCTGACACCCTTTCGCCCTTCAATTTTTATGCGCAAATAAGGCATAGCGGCAATTACGAGTATCAGAATTTGATCATTTATTTCAAGACTTATTTCCCAAACAACACCTTTATTGTAGACACGATTGATTGCCCAATGGCCGAAGCTTCGGGCAAATGGATTGGTAGCGGATTGGGTGATTTGCTTGATAACCAAGTTATGTTTAAAAGAAATCTACAATTCCCCTTGGCGGGAACCTACAATTTCGAAATTCAGCACGCCATGCGGCCCGACACTATTCACGAAATTTATGATGTCGGACTGCTGATCAAAAGCGCCTATGATTAATTTGCAGCCTTGCGAATCATGAAGAAGTATATTATCATTTTTTGGACGCTCGTTTTCACTGGAATTCTGAGCGTTTTTCTTGTTTTCTTTCTTGCCGAACAAGGCTATTTAGGGAAAATGCCAACCATTCAAGATTTGGAAAATCCAAAGAGTGATTTGGCCAGTGTGATCTATTCTAGTGATGGAAAAGAACTAGGAAAGTACTTCTATCAAAACCGAACTAATGCGCGCTACAAAGATCTTTCGCCTCATTTAGTAAATGCGCTGATTGCAACCGAAGACGAACGTTTTCGCACACACCCGGGTATTGATGTGCGTGGCACTGTGCGCGCAGTATCTTATTTAGGGTCTAAAGGCGGTGCAAGTACCATCACGCAACAGTTGGCCAAAATGCTGTTCACAGAGCAAAAATCGGCAAACAAAATAAGGCGCGTTGTGCAAAAGTTGAAAGAGTGGATTATTGCTTCGAAACTAGAACGGTATTATACTAAGAACGAAATCGTGGCCATGTATTTCAACCGGTTTGACTTTGTCAATAACGCAGTTGGGGTTAATTCGGCCGCTCAAGTGTATTTCAATTGCAAGCCAGATTCATTAGAAATTCATGAAGCAGCCATGTTGGTGGGTATGGCCAAGAATCCTTCGCTTTTTAATCCGATTCGCAGACCAGACACCACTTTGCAGCGCAGAAATGTGGTGCTTGGCCAAATGGTGCGAAACAAGTTTATCTCTCAACCTGAGTTTGACTCTTTATCTCAATTGCCGCTTGGTATTGATTACCAAAGTGTGGATCACAATGAAGGAATAGCACCCTATTTTAGAGAAACCTTACGTAGTAAAGTCACCGAAGTGCTGAATACTCGAGTGAAAGATAGTGACGAGTATTTATATGCCAAACCTGATGGTGAGGCTTATGATGTGTATCGAGATGGATTGAAAATCTACACCACCCTCAATTATAAAATGCAGGAATATGCAGAAAATGCAGTGGCCACTTATTTGGGCGAATACCTTCAAAAAGAGTTTTCGAGTCAGTTATTAAAACGCAAAAACTTTCCGTTTGCTAGTCTTTCTGATGATCAAGTAGAAAGCGTAATGAGCACAGCAAGAAAGCGCAGCGAGCGCTATCGAATTCTTACAGGAAAAGAGTGCAGCAACTGCCATCGAAGAGGCGATTTTATTCAAGAAGAGAATATAGAAGGCGTGGATTATTGGGTTTGTCAAGCAGATGATTGCGAGCATACAAGCAGAAAAATTGATCAAGATTCGGTAGAGTTAGTGTTTGATATTCCTGTAGAAATGAAAGTTTTCTCGTGGAAAGGAGAAATAGATACAGTGTTAACCCCAAACGACTCTATTCGATACTACAAGAGCTTTTTACAAGCAGGTTTAATGAGTCTTGATCCATCAAATGGACACATAAAAGCATGGGTTGGTGGTATTGATCATGAGCATTTTGCTTATGATCACGTGCAGCTTGCAAAGCGCCAGGTTGGCTCTACGTTTAAGCCATTTGTTTACGGTTTGGCCCTTGAAGCTGGCTTAAGTGCTTGCCATATGGTTCCTGATATAGAGCATGGTTTTAAAAAGGGAGAGTTTGGTTTGTTGAAAGATTGGGCGCCAAGCAATGGCGATCCATTTAGTGGAGTAGAGGTGAGCTTGAAATATGGACTTGCCAACTCAATGAACAACATTACTGCTTGGGTTATGAAGCGCTTTACACCACAAGCAGCCGTGCAATATGCGCACAAGTGCGGTATCGAATCTTTCATTGATCCAGTGCCGGCATTGTGCTTAGGTGTAGCAGACATTAGTTTATTTGAAATGGTAACTGCATACAGCACATTTGCCAACAAAGGAATTAGAATGGAGCCAACGTATTTGTTGCGTATAGAAGACAATGGTGGCAACGTGATTTATGAAGCGGGCCAAGAAATAACAGAGGTGATGAGTCCCGAAAATGCGTTCAAAGTGATTGATCTTATGCGTGGTGTTACGGAAGGCGAGCGCGGTGGACCAGAGAACAAAAAAACCGGAACAGCAATTAGATTGAGATATGATAGCCCAACACGTGGTTATGATGGTGTTCCTTCTAATGTTCAGATTGCAGGAAAAACGGGAACCACACAAGGAAACTCTGACGGTTGGTTTATGGCTATTGTGCCCGATTTGGTAACAGGAGTTTGGGTTGGTGCAGATGACAGAAGTGTGCGATTCTTAAACACTTCTTGGGGTCAAGGAGCTAATACTGCTTTACCTATTTGGGGTTATTATATGAAAAGTGTTTGGGCTGACAAAAGCTTGAAAATAGATCAAGACAAGCCTTTTGAAAAACCCGAGAGTTTGAAAAACTATAATTTCGAGTGCGATAAAGCAGGAAGTGAGCAAGATCCTTTTGGAGTAACAATTCCTGATGATCCAACATCAATTTACAATTAAACCATGGCGATAAATAAAGTTGTAGCAAGTGTAGAAGAAGCCGTTCAAGGCATTGAAAGCGGCATGACCTTCATGTTTGGTGGTTTTGGCCTTTGCGGAATTCCAGAAAATGCCATTGCTGCTGTTCGCGCAAGCGGAATAAACGAATTGACGTGCATTTCAAACAATGCCGGTGTTGATGGTTTTGGATTGGGCTTACTGCTCGAAACGCGCCAAGTGAAAAAAATGATTTCGTCTTATGTAGGCGAAAACGATGAGTTTGAACGCCAAATGCTTTCGGGAGAACTAGATGTAGAGCTTATTCCGCAAGGAACTTTAGCCGAGCGTTGTCGCGCTGCCGGAGCGGGCATTCCAGCATTTTTTACACCTGCAGGCTACGGCACCGAAGTGGCCATTGGCAAAGAAGTGCGCTGGTTCAACGGCAAACCTCATTTATTAGAACACGCATTTAACGCTGATTTTGCTTTTGTAAAAGCACAAAAGGGCGATACGGCTGGTAATTTAATCTTCAACGCAACAGCACGAAACTTTAATCACGCCATGGCAATGGCGGGTAAAATAACCGTAGCCGAAGTAGAAGAATTGGTGCCTGTGGGCGAATTAGACCCCAACGAAATTCATACACCAGGTATATTCGTGCAGCGCATTTTCAAAGGAGCGCATTTTGAAAAGCGCATCGAAAACCGAACTGTGCGCAAATAATTTACTCAACCCAAAACAATGGGGCTTTTGAGTCAATCCCGTTTTTTTAGTATGCAAAGCCGAGTGTATTGGCTCATGTTTGCTGCAGCCATTTTGCGCATTTGCTGCCTGCCTTTTACACAAACTGTAGATGCAGACGCTGTTTCGCGCGTATTTATGTCATGGGTTTGGATGGAAAAAATGGAATTCATTGCCCAAGGTGTTTGGCTTCCATTTCATCAATATTTGCTTGGCATCGGGTTTTGGCTATGGCCAGATTTAGTGCTTACGCCAAAGCTCATCAACCTGCTGGTTTTCACCATTTGCGTTTGGCCGTTTTACAAATTCTGCAACATGCTATTTGGCGAAAAAACGGCTTGGCTGCCAACCATCATTTTCATTTTGTCACCAGCGCTATTGCGCAATGGCTTCATGGCAATGGCTGGTGTTCCTTATATATCTTTTGTGATTTGGGCCATGTATTTTGCCCAAAAAACGGCCGAAAGTGGTAAACAAAAGCACGCGATACTTTCAGGTGTTTTCATCACTATAGCAGCCGGATTTCGCTATGAAGCTTGGGTAATAAGCGGTCTCCTTTTTTGGATGATAGCGCTTCAAGGGCAGCGCAAAACGTTGATTTTTTATACGGTGATTGCGGCAAGTTATCCTGCCATTTGGATGCTTGGCAATTACATCATTCAAGGCGATGCGCTGCATGGGTTAAATGGAGCTTATGATTGGAATGTGGTGCGTGCTGGTGTAAACGAGCACATGTCGCTGACCGAGCACGTGAGGCGCATTCTGTTTTTTCCTCTTTCTATTGGCATTAACACCGGTTACTTTTTAGGATTGGCCACTCTTATTGTGCTTGCTATTTCCATTTTCAAAAAGAAATTGACCAAACCACAAATGCTTTGGTTGCTGCCATTTTTGTTTGTCTTAATTACTTATATCGTAAAAGCAGACAATGGCACATTGCTGCTCAAACACCGCTTCACCATTACGATACTGGTATTTTTTATTCCATATTCTGCTTTGCTTATCGCGTCAAGCGCGAAATGGAATAACGTGGTTTATGGAGCTTTAGCCGTGCTCATTTTTCCATTGTCGTTTTGGTTGCCAGAGGCAAATATTCATCACTTGTTTTTCGCGCCAAGCGGACTAAAAGAAGCAGTGTTTCAAGTGCGCGACATTGGCTTGACCACTGCGCAACCCATTCCAAGATTGATCGGTAATCGTGCGGAAAATGTTCGTGAGATTCTCTTGAAAAACAAACTTCCCGATGACGGAATTATCCTCGACTTTTTTGGTTGGGACGACACTTATTTTGTGGCGCTTCATACTACACATGATCCAAGTGCGGTCTTTTTGCAGAATGGCGCCATGAATGATGAGCCAGCTTGGGATAGAATGAATGTGTTTTTAAACGAATTGCTTCCCACCAATAAGTCGGGTATTTTGGTGTTGAACCCAGAAAGTAATTTTGGCAAAACGATGAATCATTCACAAATTCAAATTCCGAATTCAAACCAAACCTTGCTGCTGAATAAAATAGCTGAAACAGACGGTTTGACCATCTATAGGTATAAATTTGATGGGTAATAGTGAATTTAAGTGTTGATTACCTTTTGTTTAAACCTAAACAAAGGTTTGGTGACTATTAAGCTGTTTTCGAAAGACTATATTTCTGATGTTAGAATGAAACAAGTAAGAGACAAAATTCATGAAGGTTAGCTTCAGTTTTTTCTTGAATCGGTCAAATTGGATTCAACTTCTGTTGTTTGCAGTTTTTCTGGTATTCATTACTCAAACGGGAATCAATTATATATTGACTTATGATGTCTTTGGATATTACCTCTACTTGCCCGCTACATTCATTTATCAAGATTCTTTCTTTACCGATTTGTCTTGGGTAAACACAATTGTTGATACCTACAATAATAGCTCTACAGTATATCAATTAAACCCAACGCCCACTGGTGGACATGAAGTAAAATACAGTGTCGGTCTCTCAATACTCATGCTACCCTTTTTCTTTTTGGGTCATTTGCATGCTTATATCGTTGACGCACCACTTGACGGCTTTTCGGTACCGTATAATCTTTGGATTAATATAAGTTATTGGACTTATGCTTTTTTATCCATTATTCTTCTGAGAAGGACACTTACTATTAAGTATGATTCGAAAAGCGCGGCCCTTACCCTCTTGGCTCTTTTTTTTGGCTCAAATCTTATGCATCAGATATATGGCGCTGTGGGTATGTCACATGTTTATGTGTTTTTCCTCTACGCGCTTCTTCTTTTCTTACTTACTAAATCAGAGCAAAACAGAAAGTCTAGAAACGCGGTGTCTATTGGATTAACGTTTGGTCTTCTAATTATGTGCAGACCTACTGAGTTTCTTGCCTTCGTGCTCATTGCGCTTTGGTATATCAATAATCAAGGACTGTTCAATTACGTAGTATCGGAAAAAAAACACCATTTAAAATATTGGTTGACCTTTGCTTTTTCTGCATTGTGCATATTGTTTATTCAGTTGCTTAGGTGGAAATTGGCTACTGGCAGCTGGTTTTACATGGGTTATCAAAACAATGGCGAAGGGTTTGACTTATTCCCACCTCATCTTCTTGAATTCCTGTTTAGCTTTCGAAAGGGATGGCTGCTGTATTCACCATTGATGGTGTTGGCATTGATTGGCTTAATTTATATTCCTGAGAAAAGACAACGAGCCGCATTCATTGCATTTGTTTTTTTAGAAGTATTCATAATTTCAAGTTGGTCAAATTGGTGGTATTCTGAAAGTTTTGGCAACAGGGGAATTGTTCAGATATATGCAGCATTATCTATTGGTTTGGGTGCGATTATCTTTAAGATTAAAGGTCGAAGTCGCACGCTAAAATGGACAGTGGGCATTCTTATTTTCTTATGTGTTTCTCTAAATTTATTTCAAACCTATCAGTTTGATCAGGGCTTAATTCATTCTTCGAGGATGACAAAGCAGGCGTATAAAGAAGTGTTTTTAGCGCTTGATGCCCCAAGTAATTTTTCAGACTTGCTTTTGCCAAATTGGGAAAAGTGGAAAGGTTTGCCTATTGACACAAGTAAATATGAGTTGTTTGACTCGATTATTGGTCCTTCTGATTTAGCATTAAATAGTGATCAGCTGTATGCAGAAATCTTATCTACTGAGATGCAACAAATAGCTTCTTCAGATTTCATTTGGGTTGAATTAGAAGCTACTCTTGTGGCAAATGTTGACAATACCCATTGGCCGCTTAGTGTGTTTTCTATTGCACATAAAGGTGAATATGCAAACCAACTCAAAGGGTTTGACGCAGATCACGTAAACACAGGAGACACGCTTCAGGTTTATGATAAATACTTAACGCCAGAACCTCGGATGAAGAATGATCGTTTGAAAGTCTATTTTTGGATGATGAACGATGGAAGCGCAACGGTTTTGCATAACAAGTTGCGTTTTTGGAAAAGGAAAAGTAGTGGTAATCACTAAAAAAACAAGACAATGGCATTAGATAAAAATGGAATCGCACAGCGCATCGCTCAAGAGCTGAAACATGGATATTACGTAAACCTAGGTATCGGAATTCCGACCTTGGTGGCGAACTATATTCCTAAAGGAATTGATGTTGAGTTTCAGAGCGAAAACGGAATGTTGGGCATGGGTCCATTTCCTATTGATGGTGAAGAAAGTGCAGATTTGATCAATGCTGGAAAGCAAACCATAACTGCCGAGCCAGGCGCTACTTTTTTTGACAGCTCAACGAGCTTTGCCATGATTCGCGGTCAGCATGTGCATTTAACCGTGCTTGGCGCCATGGAAGTAAGCGACCAGGGCGATATTGCCAACTGGAAAATTCCTGGAAAAATGGTGAAAGGCATGGGTGGAGCCATGGATTTGGTGGCTTCGGCTCAAAACATTATTGTGGCCATGATGCACACCAATCGTGCAGGCGAATCAAAGCTTTTGCGTCAATGTACACTGCCGCTAACAGGAGTAAAATGTGTGAGCAAAGTGGTTACAGAACTGGCCGTAATGGAAATTACGGATAATGGATTCAAACTACTAGAACGCGCTCCTGGAGTTAGCGTAGAGCAAATACAACAAGCCACCGAAGGCCGCTTGATCATTGAAGGAGAAATACCTGAAATGAAATTGTGATACAAACAATCACAAGAACAAATCCACACCACAATCCTTTAACCAAGCAATGATATTAATTACTGGAGCAACGGGTATTGTAGGCTCGCACATCTTGATTGAATTGCTGAAAAAGGGCGAAAAAGTGCGTGTATTAAAGCGCAGAAATGCCAGCACCGAAGCCATTGGTCAACTGCTGGCTTTTCATAAAATAACGCCCGAAAACATTGAGTATGCTGAGGGCGACATCAACGACATTGTTTCGCTTGACGATGCCTTGAAAGGTTGCCACACGGTGTATCACTGTGCGGCCATGGTGTCTTTTCATCCGGCTGATGCCGAAGCGTTGTTTCGGATAAATATTCTCGGCACCAAAAACATGGTCGATGGCGCTATTAATCATGGGATAAAAACCTTTGCATACATCAGCTCTACAGCGGCCATTGGCGACCAGCTGATCAATGGCATGCAAAGTGAGGCGAGCACTTGGACAGATGATAAAGGCAAATCGCATTACCGCCTCAGCAAGCATCATGCTGAGCGCGAAGTTTGGCGCGGAGCGCAAGAAGGTTTGAATGTGGTGATTGTAAACCCAACCGTAATTATCGGCCCCGGAAAATGGGGGCAAAGCAGTACTTCGCTTTTGCAAACAGCAAAAAAAGGGTTGAAATTTTCTTCTACAGGAAGTAATGGCTTTGTAGACGCACGCGATATTGCTGAGATTCTTATTGATTTGGTAGACAAAAAAGTGTTTAACGAGCGCTTTTTGCTGGTGGGCGATCATGTTTCGTTTACCGAATTCTTTACCCGATTAGGAAAGCGATTTGGTCAAAAACCACCAAGTATTCCTATGCCGAAAAGTTTGGTATTAACGTTTGCGTTTTTCCTTTCAAAGCTAGAGCGCATTGGTATTTCCCTTCCGGGGATTACTTCTGAAAATATGAAAAGTGCATACCGAAACGTAACTTACGACACCACCAAAATCAAAGCCTTGGGTTATTCATTTCGCTCGCTAGACGAGTCATTTGATTACACACTTGCCGCGCAAAAAATGCCTGATTAGGGTTTAGTCTTAGTAAGGCTGCTTTTGCTTTACCGAATTAGAGTCAGCCTCCTCAGCCTCACTTTTCAACCTTCTTCTTGTTTTCTCTTCTGTAACACGGATACTCAAAATGTTGAGGCTGTTATCATACAAAGCTTGCATGGCATCGGTGTCTCGGCTCCACCAGCTAAAGCTGCTATCGTAGCGTTCTTTGCTCACGCCAACCGAATCAAAATAGGCGTCATATTCTTTGATTACAAAAGCTTGAAGCTTATCTCTACGCACATCGCGGTGTTGGTATTCAGCATTTAACATCTGAATATCGGCAAGAAACAACGCCATGCTATCACTTGGAAGTACATAGGCTGGTCGCACACGATTTTCTTTTTCGTTACATGCAAAAAGCATGAAACTCAGCGATAAAACGGTTAGTTTTTTCATCTAGAAAAAGTAAGCGCTAAACCTTTCACCGTTTCATTAAAGCCTTTGTTTTCAAAGGCTAAGTGTCCGCTCACAAAGGTTTTTTCGATGCTTGCGCTAAAAGTATGTCCTTCGAAAGGCGACCAACCGCATTTGTAGTGCAAGTTTGCCTTGGTTACCGTTTCGGGTTTGTTGGTGTTTACGAGCACCAAATCGGCAAAATAACCAGGACGTATGTAGCCGCGCTTTTCAATTTGAAAACACTGTGCTGGTGCGTGCGAAAGCTTCTCAACTGCACGCTCGATGGTCAATCTACCTTGTTGCACAAAATCGAGCATGGCTTGCAAAGCATGTTGCACCAAAGGTCCGCCAGATGGCGCATCCCAATAGTTGCCGCTTTTTTCTTCAATCGTGTGAGGCGCGTGATCCGTTGCTACGATGTCTATTCTGTTTTCGAGCAACGCTTTCCAAACGCCTTCGCGGTCTGCAGCCGTTTTCACAGCTGGGTTCCACTTTATGTTAGCGCCTTTGCTTTCGTAGTCGGCATCGGTAAACCACAAGTGGTGGATGCATGCTTCGGCCGTAATGCGCTTTTCGCTCAGCGGTAAATCATTGCCAAACATGGCTGCTTCTTTTGCAGTACTGATATGTAAAATATGCAAACGCGTATCGTGCTTTTCTGCCAATAGTTTTGCGCCATGCGAGGAGATGTAACAAGCTTCGGCACTGCGGATAAGCGGATGTGCCGTAAAAGGCACATTGTTGCCATATTTCTCTCTATAAGTTGCGCTGCTTGCGCGAATGGTGGCCTCGTCTTCGCAATGTGTTGCGATAAGCATTTGGGCTTTTGAGAAAATACGCTCAAGCGTTTCGGTGTTGTCAACCAACATGTTTCCGGTGCTCGAACCCATGAATATTTTTATACCACAAACATTTTTTACGTCCGTAGCCAACACCTGATCTAAATTGTCATTGGTAGCGCCAATGAAAAATGAATAATTAGCCAACGAAACTTCAGCCGCGCGGTCAAATTTTTTCTGAAGCTCGGTTTGATTGATGGTTTGCGGATTGGTATTTGGCATTTCCATAAAAGTGGTAACACCACCAGCCACCGCTGCTTTTGCTTCAGTATAAATTTCTGCCTTGTGCGTAAGTCCAGGTTCGCGAAAGTGCACTTGATCATCAATCACTCCGGGCAGCAGGTGCAACCCAGTGGCATCAATTCGGTTTACGTTTTCACTAAAACCAGCAGGCAAATCGCCTTCAAAAACAGTTTCTATGAGTTGGTTTGAAATGAGAACATGTCCTAGAAAGCTTCGGCCTTCGTTTACAATAGTTGCATTCTCAATTAAGGTTTTCATATCATCCATCGCATTTGAAGCACGCCCCAAAATGCTTCTTTAAAGATTCCTGTGCTCATTTTAGAGGCGCCAAGCACGCGGTCAATAAACGTAATTGGCACTTCTACCAATTTGTATTTTTTGCGCCAGGCGCGGTATTTCATTTCTATTTGAAAAGCGTAACCGATGAATTTCACGCCATCTAGGTCAATGTTTTCGAGCACTTCTCTGCGGTAGCATTTAAAACCAGCCGTGGTGTCCATTACATTCATCCAAAGCACCATGCGCACATACACCGAAGCAAAGTAGCTCATTAAGATTCGGCCAACAGGCCAATTCACTACTTTTCCGCCTTTGGTATAGCGCGAACCAATAGCTACGTCTGCACCATTTTTAGCGGCAGCATATAAGCGAATGAGGTCGTCAGGATTGTGCGAAAAATCGCAATCCATTTCAAATAAGTATTGATATTGGCGGTTTAAACCCCATTTAAAACCATGGATGTAGGCGGTGCCAAGACCAAGTTTGCCAGTGCGTTCTTCTATGTGAAGTTTGCCTTCAAATTCTTTCTGTAGCTCTTTTACAATAGCCGCTGTGCCATCGGGCGAACCATCATCAACAATCAATAAATCGAATGCTTCGGGCAAGGAAAAAACCTTGCGAACCATTTTTTCGATGTTTTCTTTTTCGTTGTAGGTAGGTATGATTACGAGAGCTTCTGACACGGCTTATTTGTAAGATGGGCGAATATAACTTGAAAAATCAAAATCGAATTGTAGTGTTTGCTATTCCTAGAAACTTTAACGTTGCTTAGCTTATTTCGCTTTCGCGAATTGCTTTCGGCTCCAGATAAAGTTGAGTTCGTTGGCAGCAAATTCTGCACTGGTCCAAGTGGTTGGGTGCGGCTGCTTACCATAGCTTTTTCGGGTGTAGCTGCTGATCATCTCATTACCTTCTTCAAAGTAAAACTGGTATTCTTGCTTAGAGCGACTTTCATCTGCGCCAGCAATCATTCCGTCAAACACATGTTGGCTTTTAAACAGGCCCGACTTTGCGTCATAAAACCATTGGTGTTTTTCGTTTACGTTTTCGCCTTTTAATACTACCTCCACGTACATGGTGTCGCCATTGTTGGTTTTAACGGTTACCGCTGCCTTTGCAGAGCCGCTATCACTCACCATTTTTGTTTCTTCAAATCGTGGGTCATACATGTTGGCTTCTGCCAAATCATCCCAAACAGCTTCGAGAGGTTCTAGTAAATAGTCGCGATCGGTCTGCATCAGGCGCTCTTTCAGGGGCTTTTTTTCTTCTATTACTTCTGGTTCTTTTTCACTTTCTGCGCAAGCAAAAGCGAGAAAAGTCAGTACTACAAAAGCTAAATTTTTCATCCGATAATGTCTTTTACGCGTTCGGCAATTTGTACTGCATTGGTGGCAGCGCCCTTTCTTAAGTTATCAGCTACTACCCACATATTGAGCGTGTTTGGTTGCGAAAAATCGGTTCTGATTCTACCTACAAATACTTCGTCTTTGCCTTCAGCGTAAAGCGGCATTGGGTAAGTATTGGTTTCTGGTAAATCTTGCACTTTGATGCCAGGTGTTTGAGCAATCATTTTGCGCACCTCGTTAATGTCAAATGGCTTATGGGTTTCTACATTCACGGCTTCGCTGTGGCCGCCTCGCACTGGTACGCGCACCACTGTAGCAGTAACTTGAATGCTTTGATCGCCCAAAATTTTTCGTGTTTCGTGCACCAACTTCATTTCTTCCGATGTGTAACCTGTTTCGTCAAAATCGCCACCATGAGGCAAGCAATTCATGTCTATAGGATAAGGGTAAACCATTTTTGTGGTTTCGCCTTTGCGCTCGCTTTGCATTTGTTCGATGGCCGCAACGCCCGTTCCAGAAACACTTTGGTACGTAGAAATTACCAAGCGCTTGATGCCAAAATTTCTATGGATTTCTCGCAAAGCCAACACCATTTGTATGGTGCTGCAATTTGGATTTGCAATGATTTTATCTTCTTTGGTTAGTGTGTCGCCATTTATTTCTGGCACAACCAACTTTTTGTCTTCGTCCATGCGCCAAGCGCTTGAATTATCAATTACTACGGTGCCTACAGCGGCAAATTTTGGAGCCCAATCTTTTGATGTGCTTCCACCAGCGCTAAAAATGGCGATGTCTGGCCTCAAGCTCACGGCTTGTTCTAACCCAATAACCTTGTGTGTGCTTCCACCAAACACAATTTCTTTACCTACCGAGCGCTCTGATGCAACGCAATAAAGCGCTGTAATCGGAAAACTTCTTTCTGCCAACACCTTCAAAATGGTGTTTCCCACCAAACCGGTGGCTCCTACTACCGCTAGTCTCATTGATTTAACTTTCTAATAATCGGCCGCAAAACTAGGATATTTACATTTGCTCAAATCCCTATAAATAAAGCGATTGAAGCGGTTATTGATTTTCTTAACGTGGTTGCCACTTTTAGTGCAGGCCCAATTCACAGACGATTTTTCGGATGGTGATTTCTCCAATAACCCGCAATGGCTGGGCGATGTGGCTAAGTTTGAAGTAGATGCAGGTTTTGAATTGCACCTAAACGACATACCACAAACCTCTACCGCGGTGCTTTATACTTCTTCTCAAGCCATTTATAATGCTTCGTGGTCTTTTAAAGTGCGTATGACTTTTGAACCGAGCGCCTCAAATTTAGCACGCGTTTATTTGGCGAGTAATGCTGCCGATTTTAATGGTGCCCTGAATGGTTATTATGTGCAAGTTGGCGGTCAGTCTGGCACACTTGACGATGTGCGACTTTATCGCCAAGATGGAAATACATCTGTGCTTTTGATAGATGGCATAGACGGCACGGTGGCTGTAGAGCCCGAAGTAGAAATACTGGTTACACATAATGCTGCGGGTGTTTGGGAGTTGAGTATTGACACATTTGCTTCAGGCGCGATGGTAAGTCAAGGAACTGCCACAGACACGACTCATCAATTTTCGTTGTACGCGGGAGTTTTTTGTGATTATACAAGTACTCGATCTGACAAATTTTGGTTTGATGATTTTGTCATAACAGGAGGCAGTCTGCCTGATTTTGCCGCACCAACATTACTCGGTGTTTCATTGATAAATCAAAACACAATTGCATTATCGTTTAACGAGCCTTTGGATCAAACAACTGCTCAAATAATCGGAAATTATTCGGTAGACAACGGCATTGGTCAACCGCAATCAGCAATACTGAGCAACGGAGACAGCCTGGTGACGCTCGCTTTTAGCAACAACTTTGTGCTTGGAACCAACTATACGCTTAGCGTAAATGGAGTAGAAGATTTGGCGGGAAATGCCGTCATCAATCAAACAGAGTCGTTTATTTATCTGGTATTTGACACTCCCGCTTATCGCGATATGGTGATCAACGAAATAATGGCCGATCAAACTCCCGTTATTGGTTTGCCCGAGGCAGAATTTATCGAATTATATAACCGAGGAACAGGCGCTTACAGTCTTTCGGGCGCTACTATTTCTGATGCAAGTTCTACTGCTACTATTCCTGCAAACAACAACAATTATTTGCTTTCGGGCGACTATGTGGTGATTTGCGATATTGCTGACACAGCACTGTTTTCAGCTTATCCAAAAGTGATTGGTGTGCAAAGTTTGCCGGCTTTTAACAATAGTGGTGATGATGTGATTTTGACCGTTGGCACAGAAATAATTGATGCGGTAAGCTACAGCAGCGCTTGGTATCAAGATGCGGTTAAGGCAGATGGTGGCTACACTTTAGAGTTGATTAATCCTGAAACGCCTTGCTCGGGAAGTGGAAATTGGATCGCTAGCAATAATCCTGATGGCGGAACTCCAGGTTTACAAAATTCCGTTTACAATACCGATCCCGATGTAATTGCACCTAGCGTTAAAAGCGTAAGCGTACTTTCGCAAAATGAGTTAGAAATAGTGTTTAGCGAGCCAGTAGACAGCGCTACTGTTTTAACCATAAATATGAGCATTGACAATGGTTTAACGATTGATTCCGTAGTAGTTGCTTTAAATTTCGCGTCAAGCGCGAACGTGTATTTCACGCCTGAAATTGACAGTGCGCAGATTTATACCATTACGATTTCTGATGTGTCAGATTGCGCGGGAAATGTGATGACCGAAAGCGCTGTTTTGTTTGGCGTTGGCGCCTTGCCCGAGCCATTTGATATTGTGATCAACGAGCTGTATCCTGCTCCTGATGTTGAGTCATTACTGCCTCAAGTTGAGTTTGTAGAAATCTATAACCGAAGCGATAAACTGCTGCGATTAGAAGGCGTGACAATCAGTGATGCGTCAACTAGCACAAGCCTTGATGAGGTTGTGCTTTTCCCAAAAAGCTACGCGGTAATTTGTGATGATAACAATAGTTTTCTGTTTGCAGATAGCGTTACGATAGCTGAAGTTGGCACCTTGCCATCGCTCAATAATACGGGTGATGTGATTACGCTTTCCCTCAACGGAACCGTTATAGATCAAGTGACCTATTCAGATGATTGGTATGGAGAAATTGACCCATGCTGCACCACGCTTGAGCGGAAAAACCCAAATGATTTGTGCCGCGAAACCGATGCATGGTTGCCGTCAACAAACAACATTGGTGGCACACCTGGTTTTGAAAACAGTGTAATGAGCGCAGAACAAACCGAGTTTGATTTGCTTTCTTTAAGCATTGTTTCCTTAAATGAAGTTCAACTTAATTTTTCAGGTAAAACAGATTCTGCCAGCCTTGTTAATGCTAGTGTCTCTATCGGAAATAGCAGTTTGAGTTTTGCCAGTTCAAACCCATCTTTTAGCACTGGAATTTTTGCGTCAAGCACCGATTTTCAGCGCGGAATAGTCTATGAAATTGAAGTAAGCGGAATGGAAGATTGTGCTGGATTTGCTGCCAACACATTCTCTAAAGAAGTGTATTTACACCAAACGGGCGATGTCATTTTAAACGAAGTGCTTTTTGACCCAACTACCACAGGTTCAGATTTTGTAGAAATTAAAAACACCACAGCATTTAATATTTCGTTCGATGGCTGGAGCTTTGGATATTACAACACCGAAGACAGCTTGATTTATTTGCCTTTTGAATCAGCGGCAAGCAACGTCATGCCTCAGCAACACTTAGCACTTACCGAAGCACCAAGTAAAGTGATCAACGACTATCCAAATGCTGTTGCCGAAAATGTGGTGTTGAATGATTTACCAAGTCTTTCGAATGACGCAGGTTCGGTCATGATTTTTGATCAGTTCGATGAGTTGATGGATCAGTTTGATTACACCGCTGATATGCACTTTGCGCTGCTTGATGTGGTTGATGGAGTTTCGCTTGAGCGAATTTCAAGCACAGAACCTACCAACGAAGCGCGCAATTGGCATTCGGCAAGTTCTGCTGTAAACTATGCAACTCCAGGTTATGAAAACTCACAAAACAATGAAGCTTTTGTGGCCGAAACCATTGTTTCATTGACCAACGAATTTGTTTCTCCTGACAATGATGGCTATCAAGACGTAGTGGGTATTTCTTATCAATTGACAGATCCTGGCTATTCCATTTCTATCAAAGTATTTAACGATAAAGGCTACGAGATTAAAACAGTTTCTTCTAACGAGCTCATTGGCGCAAGCGGAGTGATTAATTGGGATGGAACAAACGACTTAAACGAGAAGGCCGACATCGGAATCCACGTTGTGTATGTCATGCTGTTCGACTTAAAAGGTGTGAGGCAAGAATTTCGCCTTCCAGTTGTGGTGAGTAGCAAGCTTTAATGTGTTAAATACACAATAAACCAACGATTTAATTTTTAGGTAACGTTGCTTAGGCATAGTAGGACGAATTTTGCGCCAAATTTTAAAATTAGTTATGAAGAAAATTTTACTTGGAGTCTCTGCTCTAATGCTTGGCGCTGCACTCAGCACTCAAGCACAATTATTGACAGAGCACTTTGATTACACAGCGGGTACAACCCTTACCTCAAATGGTTGGGTTGCACACAGTGCGGCAGGCACAAACCCTATGACAGTTGGCTCTGGAAGTTTGACGTTTCCTGGTTATGCTCCTGCACCAATTGGTGGTGCTGGCGTTTGTATTGGAAACAGCGAAGACATTAACAAATCATTTCCATACGTTACAAGTGGAAATGTTTATACCAGCTTTCTGTTGAAAGTTGATACCATAGGTGGTTCAGGTTATTTCTTCCACTTAATGGATACCACAATTGGCACATTTGACTTTAGAGCAAGAACATTCTTTAGAGCTGATTTAACCAACTCAAATGCGTTCAATTTTGGTTTGACGTTCAACAACAGTACAGGTGTTTATGACACTACCGAGTTTATGCTTGGAGACACCATTTTAGTTGTTGTTAAATATTCGATTGTAAGTGGTACTAATAATGACTCTGTAAGTCTATATGCTTTTGACGCAAATGGATCTTTCACAACAGAGCCAAGCACTCCGCTATTAGGACCTGTAGCAGGTACTACAGCTGATATTGAACCAGCTAGAATAGCGTTGAGACAATTTAACAGCAGCACAGATTTAACAGTTGACGCTTTCATGGTAGACACTGTATGGAACTTGATTCCTGGTCTTGCTCAAATCGATCTTCCTATTACTTGGGATGATACTGCGAATGTTGACTACACAACAGTTCCTTTCGGAGGAAACCTTTCAGGTCTTGCTTTAGACCCGATGAACGCTTCAAACAATGTGTTGGAAATCATTAAACCATCAGGCGCACAAACGTGGGCAGGTGTTACGCTTAGTACAACTGCAGGTTTAGCAAATGAAATTCCTTTTACCCCAGCAGCAAATACTGTTTCTGCTAAAATTTATTCACCTGCTTCAGGTCTTACAGTAAGACTTAAAACAGAAGTAGTTGGTTCTCCGGGTTTATTTGTTGAAACTGACATTACTACTTCAGTAGCAAATGCATGGGAAACAGTTGTGTTTGATTTTGCTAGCCCAGCTGGTGGAACAGTTAACTACGCTTTAGACTACGAATTGCTTTCTATTTTCTTTGATTTTAACGTTGCCGGTGCTGGCGACACATTCTATGTAGACAGCGTTTATTTTGGTGGTGTTCCAGTAGTTCCTGTTGTTATACCAACGTATGACATTGCCACAATTACTACTCAAGATGCGAATGGTGAGCCAGATTCAATTGGCGTTTTTTGCTGGACAAAAGGTGTGGTAATGGGTATTGACCTTGACGGTAATGCAGGTTACTCTTTTACTATTTGGGATAATGATGGAATTAATGTGTTCAGTCCTGATGATGTTAGTGGATATGTGGTTACCGAAGGCGATTCAATCATGGTAAGAGGAACAGTAAACCAGTCAAATGGTCTCACTCGATTTACTCCGGATTCAATCATTGTTGTTAACCAAGGGAACACAATACCTACACCTACAATTGTTACATCTATTAGCGAAGCACAAGAGTCAGAACTAATCAGATTCGAAAACTTCTTTGTATTTGACGTGGTAAGTGGAAACCAAATTCTTGTAAATGGGACAGATACGGTTGCAATGCGCATTGATTTTGATACGGATATTGATGAAAACGTAACGTTCAACATCGGAGATACCATTTGTTATGTTATCGGAATTGGCGCACAATTCGACCCATCTTTACCATATACTTCAGGATACCAATTCTTCCCACAACGCGCTTCTGACGTAGATAACTCTTGCGGTAGCATACCACCACCACCAGCACAAGTTATTCCAATTTACCCTATTGAGTTGATTGAAACGGTTGATGCTAATGGAGAATTAGACTCTCTGGGTGTTACTTGCGGTATTAGGGGTGTTGTGGTTGGAATCGATATGCAAGGTGTAAACGCAAACAACTCATTTACAGTGGTTGACAACACCGGTGGATTCAGTGTTTTCAAAGGTGGAGGGTTTACTCCAGCGTACACGGTGACTGAAGGTGATAGTGTTCTTGTTTATGGGGTAGTTGGTGCATTTAATGGACTTGGTCAAATAAACGGGGACTCTATGACGGTAATTAGTTCAGGTAATGCTATTCCTGATTTTAAAACAGTTTTAAGTTTAGAAGAAGAGCATGAGTCTGAGTTAATTCGCTATGTAAACGCAACAGTTGCTCATCCTGCGCAGTGGACGGGATCAGGTAGTTATAATGTGGTTCTATATTTATGTAATGGCGATTCGGTTACAATGAGAATAGATTCAGATTCAGATATTTCGACTTCATTTCCATCTGCACCAACTGGACCATTTACGGTCAAAGGAATTGGGGGCCAATTCGATAGTTCTAATCCTTTTACAACTGGTTATCAGTTTTTCCCACAACGTGCTACCGACATTGACACTACTACTGATTATAGCGCTCCTTCATTCTTCGTAAATGAAATCATGAGCGACAATGATGCAGTAATTGCTGACGCTAGTGGTGAATTTGACGATTGGGCTGAGCTGCACAATGCAGGTACTTCTGACGTAATGCTTGCTGGTATGTTCTTTACAGACGATGCAGCTGAGCCAATGAAATACCAAGTGCCAAGCAACTCAACAGAAATGATTCCTGCTGGTGGTTATGCATTAGTTTGGTGTGATGGTGAGCCTGAGCAAGGTGATTTACACACTAACTTCAGCTTGAGTGCAAGTGGCGAATACTTTGGTGTTACTTCTTACGATGGTTGCGCTATGGTTGACGGTTTCGATTTCCCAGCTTTGGAAACGAATGCTTCTTTTGGTCGCAAGACTGATGGTAACGATACTTTGGTATCATTCCCAACATGGTCTACTACACCAAATGCAATGAACGTGCTTGACACGGTTAACTCAGTAGGCGAATTCGGTTTTGAAGCAACTCAATTGGTTGTATATCCTAACCCTACCGTTGCTAATACAACCGTTCGTTTCAACGAGAAAATCACGTTCGAAGTATATGATGTATTGGGCAACAGAGTAGCTAGCGCTAGCAACACCAATGAGTTTGCGGTTGCAAACCTTGCAAGCGGTGCTTACTTAATCAGAACTAACAATGGCGAAGTAATTCGCATGATTGTGAAGTAAGATTTCTTAAATAACTAATGAAAAGCCCTGACAATGCGCAAGCATTCGTTAGGGCTTTTTTTGTTGTATCCATTACGGTTAACTAAAAAAAGTACTATTTTTGATTAATAAAACCGTAATCATGAAAACAAAAAAAATCTTTTTGACTTCGCTGACCATTATTTCAGCGATTTTGGCACAAGCGCAGTCTAATACTTTTCCAAGTAGTGGAAATGTTGGAATTGGTACTTCATCACCGCCATACAAACTAACCGTAAATGGAGCTTTGTATATGTATGAAAGTTCTTCAAATCAGGGATTTTCTATTGAAGGACAATCATCGCATATTCAAATGTCTTCGTACCAAAGTCCTTTTATTCTATTTTCAGATGATTATAATAATTTTCAATTGAAGTTTAGCACTGATCAAATACGATATAATTCAAGCTCGAATACATATAAATATTTATCAAATCTTGATTTGTCAACCGTTACATTATCCAATTTAATTACGATTGAAGGAACTCAAACATTAAATCCTGGGTGGACTTTTCCAACTACTGGAACATATAGTGGAAACGCTATTTCTCTATTTACCGAAGAACAAGGTTATGACCATGAGATTGACTTAACCTGTGGAGGGACCAATACAGGAATAACAATAAGTAATGGAACGGGATCACAGGCAAGTATTAAGACCACAGATATTTCTGTAGGGTCTTTAGCTGCTTCACAATACAGCACGAGTATTGAAGGAAGTTTTTATGTTAAACAAGGAGGTGCTACCAAGTTCAGCGTGCAACAATCAACGGGTAATACTTCAATTTCGGGTTCATTAAATGCAATTGGAGCTTCAACATTTAATGGTAGCGCAAAATTTTATAATAAAGTTGAAGTGCTTTCAGGGTCTACCGTCAACGTAAGCATTTCAAATACAGGAGTATTAAAAGCAAGAGAAATATTTGTTACCCTAGACAACATTGGTGATTTCGTATTCGAAGACGATTATCAAAGATTGTCACTTTCAGAATTGGAAACTTATGTATATCAAAACAAACATCTACCAGGCATCCCAACGTGTGATGACGTTGCGATTGGTGGATTAGATGTTGGCAACATGACTAATGATCTGCTAATCAAAGTGGAAGAATTGACCCTCTATATTATTGAGCTAAATAAGGAAGTGGTTGCCTTGAAAGAACAACTTAATCTGATTGAAAATGAATAAATTACTGGCTTTCTTAATGACAGTAATTATTACTGCATGGGCACAAGTTCAATTGTTTTCACAGGCATCAAGTAATTTAATTTCTAACCCTTCTTTTGAGTCAGGTCAAGCAAATAAACCTGATAATTGGGGTCAATTGTCTCCTAATTGTGCTAATTGGATGGGAGTTTGGTCCCCAGACTGGCATACTACTAAGAAGTATGGAACAAACAATCATGATAAAAATAGAGGAATTGATGGCTTCGTAAATGGTTCTTGGCAAACTTGGCAAACTGGAAATTTATTAAAAAGTCCTTTTTCTGGGGAGTATTTTGTTGGTATTGGTAAATGCGAGGCAATTTATTTGCGACTTGATGATAATTCTTTTGAACCAGGTTGTGAATACAATATTTCATTTCGTATAGCGGCAAGAGCTTTTGTCAATCCAAATAATATTTGGCAATCAAACAACAATTGGGTTGATGAAATTAATTTGCATTTACTATCTGGCGCACCACCAATTTTAACCGAAGGGGATAATCCGTGCTATTTAAATATCCGAGATATAGAGGCGGCTAAATATTCGTTTTCGTTTACAAGAGGTATGTATCAAGGTTCTAGTATTGATGATTTTACTTCTAATCAGTGGCTAGAGGTGAGTCTTACAAATATCTTATGGACAGAGGAATTTAAGTACTTAATGATACGTCTTCCTAATAATGGTTCAGAGGGTTGGGGTCAGAACAATAGGGCTTATTATTATTTTGATGATTTTAGAGTTGCTCTAAATAGTTTGGAAGATTTTGCAGAATCAGCTATAGTTATTACTCAGGACAATGACTCCCAAGACCCCACCTATACCTCTTGTGATGAAATAGTTACTTATTCGAACTATGAAAATTATCCTAAGTTTAATGGACTTCAAACTCTCACAGCAAAAAACGCAATTAATCTTTTGCCAAAGACGCATATCCTACCATCGTCAATTGAAAATGAGATTCATTTGAGAATTGATGGGTGTATGAATTGCCCAAGTGTTCTGAATACATTCGAAATAGATCAAAAGCTTTGTTTGTGTGCCGATGATAATGAAGGGAATTACAGTATTTATCCCCAAGCGTTAGTATTGAGTCCTCCGATACCAACATTGGCAAATAATACATACACATGGTCTTCCTCAAATACTAATATAGTGCTAACTTCAATGGCAAATAATCAATCAATTGCTAGTCTTCCTAGCTCCGTATATGCTCCGAATAGCTATTTGCAATTCTACTTTTACTTTAATGAGTATAATAGCTCTAATGTTTTAGTAAATACGTATGTTGTCAAGTATTATGCTTACAACGAGTGCACAAAGACAGAGCTTGAGGAGGTGATGGCTCCGAGTGATTGTGGTCAAGGTATTGAATCTGAAAAATCAACTTGGGTAGTTGGAGATAAGGAATATATTCATTCTGAGGCGGATTACTCAAAGAGAGTGGACAAGTTCCAAAGAAGAGAAGTCCGAAAAGTTGAGCTATATGATACTACGAACATTCAATACAAGGACACTGAACTTGATTCACGAAAAGAGGACTCTTATCAAAAAATGGAATTGAGTGGGCAAGGCGGAAACAGTCAAAATATTATCGAGATTTATCCGAACCCAACCAAAAATTCAATTATTATAAGTTGTTCAGAAAACTTTGGATATACATTGCATAAGACAAGTGGTGAGACTTTATTGTCTGGAATGTTAATGACGGGTTTAAACACTCTTGATCTTTCAGAGTTTAGTAGTGGAATTTACTATTTAAGAATTGACGAACAAATTTTTAAAGTTGTAAAGTTATAGTTCGTTTAACAAAAAAGTATTATCGAAAAGTAAGATTATCTAACAATAACTAATGAAAAGCCCTGACAATGCGCAAGCATTCGTCAGGGCTTTTTTGTTGCACGAACTTTATGGCTTTTCAGGTGTTTTTAAGTGCATGTTAGAACCTGAAACAAGAGATCAAATAGTGGTTTCGATAAGACCCACTTTAGAGCTAAAACCATGCGTTTCTCTAGTAGAAGCTTTTCAGAATACTACCTTAAGGCCTATTCTTAAGTTTCAAAACGAATTGTTGATTGCAGTGTCAAAAGCATTCGTTCACAAATACCAAAAAAACTTCAACAACCTTAAAAAAGCGGTTCAGGAGCAAGTGGTGAAACAAGCCATGAAACAAGATCCTGAATTGAGAAACACGGTCATCAACATGGTGGTGGGTATGTTTACCGCAGCAGAATATGAAGCTTATTTACAAGAACGCGCAGAGTTTAATAAGCGCATTACCACCATGGCTTCTGAGCGTGTATTGTCGCAGCTCGATATGCTTTATTGAAAGAGTCAGCCTTACTTGACGATTACTATTTTTTCTGCTCCGTTGGCTGAGTTGGTGGCGTAGTTCACAATGTAAATACCGTCTTGTGCAATGTTGGTTTCTATGTGCCACAAGCCAGGATAATAAGACGTTAACGTCTCAATATACACCAAGTTTCCTTTTATATCGGTAATTCTAATTTCGAGTTCAGTATCTCCGGTAGGAATACTCATCCAAAATCTACCAGACTCGGCTGGATTTGGAAAGATGCGCGAGGCCAGAACAGGCGGTTCAGCTACTCCCGAAGCATATTCGTAGTCGATATTCTTGATCTCAATTATTTTGTCATAGTTGTCTGGTGTAACCCATTGCCCGTTGGTTTCTTGATTTGATGTGGCAATGAAAATGCGTCCATTTGGTGTTACTAGTACATCGCGCAAGCGCCCAAAACGGTCGGTCAAATACTCCCAACGTTGATTGTCTTTTATAGCAAGTCCGTCATCGGTAAGTGGCATTACCGTGAGCATTCTTCGTTTTAAAAACGTTTGCATCAGGCAGTTTTTCCATTCTGGAATGCTTGGATGATTGAAATACGCGAGTCCTCCCGGAGCGTATGTTGGAGTCCAAACCATCATTGGTTCATGCACATTCATACTGTCGCAAGATTGCTGCTCCGAAGGATTGTCGCAAAAGCCTTCCACAAGTGGCCAGCCATAATTTCTGCCTTTTTCAATTAAATTTAATTCATCATCAGTGGCATCGCCATGCTCGCTGCTGTAAAGCAGGCTGTTTTTGCCAAACACAAGTCCTTGCGGGTTTCGGTGGCCTAAGCTGTAGGTATATGAATTTGGAAATGGGTTGTCTTCTGGTATTTCTCCGCTATCGGTGCAGCGCAGTATTTTACCATTTTCATCATCTACATCGTAAGTATTCTCTGTTTCGTAGGCATCGCCTATGGATAAATACAGCAAGTTGTTTTCGTCAAACACTATTCGGCTACCGTTGTGTGTAATGCTACCGCCAATTTTCGGCATCAGCACCGTGCTATCCACAAAAGTTTCTTGCTCAAAAGAATAGGTGAATCGCACCAATTTTGAGTTGAATAATTCATTGGTATAATGTGCATAAGCGTATGGCGAAAACGGAAAGTCGGGATGCAAAGCAAAGCCATGCGACCCGCTGTTGTCTTCGCTTTGATACACATCGGGTATAGTGAAAACCTTGATCAGCGTTAAGCTATCTGGATGAAGGCGAAAAATATCGCCATCACGTTCATTAAACCAAATCCAACCATCGGCTGCCCAGTGCAAATCCCAAGGAATAACAAGATCTTGAACCAAAGTTCGAGTCACTAGCGTGGTGCTGCCTAGCTTAATGGTGTCTTGGGCTACAGACCAAAATGTCGACACAAAAAATCCAGTGATGAGTAAGAGCTTTTTCAAGGTTAAAGTAGTTTTATCGTACGCGCTGCATCACGTGTTTCAATGCGCAAAATGCGTGGTGAAAACGTGCTATTCGGTTGCAGCGCGATTTGGTTAGTTTGGTTCAAGTTTATGGTTTGCAATAAGCGGCCATCAATGCTAAAAAGCTCAGCACGCCCGCTTATGTTTTGCGAAAGCAATACGTTGTTTTCCTGAATTTGGTATGCGAGCTCGGTTTTTTCGCTTGGCGCAATGCCATTGTGTTGCGAAGGAATCAATTCCATAATAATGTCATCTTGAGCAACGGGCTCGCCTAGCGCGTCACGGTTTGAAGTGCAGGCAAACAAACGACCGTTTGGCATGAGCAAAATGTCTCTAATGCGCCCAAATTGATATTGAAAAACCCAGTCAGAATGCGTTACCGCGCTTTTGTTGGCATTTAAATGCGAAACCATAATTCGCTGCTCTTTTAGGCAAGCAATCAGCAAACTGTTTTGCCATTCTGGAATACTGCTTTCATTGAAATAAACCACGCCCGCTGGAGCAATTGTTGGCGACCAGGTTTCGTATGGCTCGGCCATGTTTAGTGAGTCGCACAAGCTTTGTGTAGTGCTGGTGCAGCTACCTGATACCAGTGGCCAACCATAGTTGCGCCCATTTTCAAGCTTGTTCAATTCGTCATTCGATGACTGCCCATGTTCTGTAAGCCAGATGTTTCCTTCATTGTCTTCGGCTATTCCTTGCGGGTTTCTGTGCCCTAAACTAAAAATTGGACTACCCGGAATTGGGTTTGTATTTGGAATGGAACCATTCAAATAATACCGAAGCATTTTCCCGTTAAGGGAATTTATGTCTTGAGAATTCTCAGTTTCTTTGATGTCGCCCACGCTCAACAAGAGGTAATTATCGCTGGTAATCAGCAGTCGCCCACCAATATTTGTGTTGGCAGAGGCAATGTTAGATACAACTGTAGAATCCGTTTCTAAAGCATCAGCAGCAGCGTTATACTTGAGCCTTAATACAGCAAGCTTAATACTTGTAGACAAATCGGGATAATAAGTTAGCGCCACATAAACGTAAGGCGTGTTCGGGAAATCGGGGTGCATTTGCATGCCGAGCATACCCGATTGGCCTTCAGCTGCAAATACATCAGAAGCTATATCTGGCAAATACATGGTATCTATTTGCCCGCTGATCAAACTGAGTCTGCAAATAGAACCACTGCGCTGTGTAAACAAGATGGTGTCGTTTCCCCAAGCTTCCATTTCCCAAGGAATTTCGAGGTTTTTGGCCACTACTTGGGTATCAATTACTGTGCTTTCAAGCCAAACTTGTGCTTGAAGATTGCAGCCAAAAAAAAGAACAACAGCGGTAAAAAAAGAAGTTTTCATTACTCAGAAACGCGTTTGAAACTCAGTTTGTCAAAGTGGAAATCATAATTAGGCAGCTCAATCGAAAAACCAGAAGCTGATTTTCCGTCTGCTTCAAACGTAATAATGCCGTATGTTAAGAATGGGTCTTTATGATCCCATCTAAATTGCTGATCACCCCAAGCGCTCAATTTTCCCGTGAAAATTGCTTTGCTTGGCTCCATGCTAAAGATCAACTCGCCTTCCACTTCAGAGATTACCACATCGCCATACATGGCATCGCGATAGCGACCTACGTAAGCCTTGTTTTTCATCACATCGGGTTTTGCAGCTTTGGTTGCAAGACGCGTTGCTTTCTTTTCTTCTTCGGCCTTTTCACCTCGATGTTTAAATTCTAAGAATGTCTTAGGCCATTTTTGATAATCTTCTTTGCCCATGGCCCAATCAATCATCATATACATCATCATTTCGGGCACGCTGCTCATGTCATTGGTAAGCACTACAATTCCTAAATCTTCTTCGGGTACAAGCGCCACTTTGGTTATGTAACCAGGTAATCCACCACCGTGATGCATCACTTTTTTACCGTTATAATCCATCACAAACCAACCTTGAGCGTAGCCTTTAAAATGAACGCCATTTCGTGCGTCAAAACCACCTGTGTTGAGCGGTGTGTGCAGTGTTCCAATTTTTTTTAACGCTTGCGCGGAAATCAAAGTGTCTCCATTTACAATTCCATCATTCAGCCAAAACTGAACCCATTTGGTCATATCGCTCACGCTAGAATTGAGCGCTGCAGTAGCTCCACTGTTATCATAGCTTAGTTTATCAATGAGTACTGAATTGATGTGTGGCTCGGCAATGTTGTTTGATTTTGCAAATTCGTCATGAGACGAAGTAGTGGTTTTCATTCCTAAAGGATCTAGAATTCTACTTCTTACAAAAGCATCCCAACTCATTCCACTAGCTGCCTCTATCACTTCACCAGCTGTCATAAACATGATGTTCTGATAACCGAAATCGGTTCTAAACTCATAGGTCGGTTCGCGATATTTAATGCGTTTCACAATTTCTTCGCGGTCATAATCAGTTCCGTACCAGAGCAAATCTCCATCAAAGGTGATGAGTCCGCTGCGGTGGCAAAGCAAATCGCTCACGGTCATGTGTTGTGTTACATAATCATCATACATCTTAAACCACGGTAAGTGGTCCACTACTTTATCGTCCCAATTAAGTTTTCCATCATCAACCAACATCCCAATAGATGCCGCGGTAAAAGCTTTGGATAGAGAAGCAATCGCGTAAAGCGAATTTTGGTCTACAGCTTGAGCATCGCCTTCGGTAGATCGCACACCAAACGAACCTTGAAAGATCACTTCACCGCCTCTTACTACCGCCATCGAAATGGAAGGAATATGAAACGAATCTCGCGTAGCGTTAACGAATTCGGACATAGCCCTTAGGTCTGTTTGAGCATTTAGGCTAAAGCTTAGACCAATGATGGCCAGCAGTATGGTGTGTTTTATTTTCATGATCATAAAAAAAGGAGAGGCTAAATTTAGCACTCTCCTTTATGATAGGTAGGTTTAGTTTATTTTCTATTGTATGATGATGGTAGTTTTAGCTAAACCATCGGGACTGTCAGTGGCTAAGATATACGTTCCTTTCGGGAGGGCTGCCACATCAATCCGCTGATTTTGTTGGGTTACACTAAACTGCATTACTATTTTTCCTTCGGTGTTGTACAGCGTGCTTTGTGCGTTTTGCAACCAACCTGAAGGCCATTCTATTTGGAAATAATCAGTAGCTGGATTAGGATAAAGTTTAAGTTGATTGGCAATTTCTTCATCTACTCCGATAGTGAAAACCGAAATAAACGCGTCACCCTCACATCCAAATTCATTGGTTACCGTTACGCGATAAAGCCCATTAGTTGTAACGGTTGTTGTTGGGTCTGTGCCACCATTACTCCACACATATGAGTCATGTGCTTCTTGGGTTGATAGTCTAATATTCCAGCTATTATCAAATTGTGAATTGATTACGGGTGTTGGATTTGGGCGCAGAATGACCAAAACGCTGTCTTCCGCCTCGCATCCAAAAGCATCAGTAACGGTGACAAAATACACCCCATCTTGATTAATTGTAATACTATCTGTAGGAAGTGCTGGGTTTTGCATATCCCACCACAAGTAACTTTCATAACTTAGAGTAGTGGAAAGTGTAATTTCAGAACCATCACACAAATCAGCAACATTGCCTGGTAAGAGCACCAATCCTGGATCTATTACGGTCAAATATGCACTGTCTGATTCTATGCAGCCAGAAGCGGTATCTGTTGAAACAACACTCACATAGCCATCTGCGCTAAATGCTGATAAGTTGTTGGTAGAGCCTGAAGACCAAAGCACCGAACACGTGTTACAAGGAGCCACCGCAAATACTTTTGGAACTCCCAAGCAAGTGGTGTCGTCACTGAGGGTGTTCGTTATTGGGTTTGATACGTCTACATCCATTGCTTTGGTTGAGCTGCAGCCAGAAGAAAGATCAATCACTGTAACACTATAAACACCGGCTTGAGAAACGGGAATAGATGGAGTAACTGCGTTGGTTGACCATAAATGTTGGAAAGATGAATTAGAAGAACCAGTGGTTAAGGTGAAAGAATCATTTTCGCAAAGAATAGTGTCAGAACTGAAGTTGATTTGTGGTTTGATACCTTGACAGCCGTAGATCTGAAAGGCCACAGAAGAATCTGCAATGGCTAAACATGGATTTAAACCTGCCCATGTTGTACAAACAGCATAACCACCATTAGGGTTTTGCCATAGAAATTGATAATTAGATACTTGGGCAGTGATTCTATTCCAATACCAAGGAGTGGTAGATGTATACAACTTAACGGATAACCAATATGTTCCACCAGTAAGAACGATTGGGTCGATAAAGTGAGGTTCAAGCGTTCCATCATTATCTGGATCGCCATCGTTCAACGTGTCAGACCAAGCTACTGTGCCAGGTAGACCTGAATTATCATTGTAAATTGTGACAATAGTTTTTGATGCAGCAGGCGCTACTGCATTATAAAATCCGGGCGCGACAATACTGTCAATAGACCAAGTTGCACCAGTAGGAATCGTAAAATCATCTACGCCTTCGGTATCGTAAATTTGACTGGCTACATCATCATGAGCACGACATAAAATACCGCTAGTACCTACGTTGGCCGTTTGATCGTAAAGCAGAGATTGTGCACTTACAGTGGCAACAGAACCAAGTGCAAAGAAAAGAGAGAGTAATGTTTTTCTCATGTTAATAGGTTTTAATGGTTAATTCGTAGGCAGCAAGACCAAACTTATCGAAATATATTGATAAAAACAGATTTATCTTAAAACTGTTAGAGTTACACTTGTTATGCATTAGGATGAATGTAGTTTGGTTTAAACGCGATTTTCGGTTGACAGATCATGCGCCTTTATGGTGGGCTCTACAGGCTGGCGATCCTTTATTGTTAGTAGCGTTTGTTGAACCAGAACTTTTGCGCGACCCGCATTACAGCGCGCGTCATTGGCGGTTTGTTAAAGAAAGCGTGGCTGATATAAACCAGCGCTTAGCGCCATTTCATCAAACGCTGCACTTATTGGAAGAAAGTCCGATTGACTTTTTTGAAAAACTGCATCAAACTCAAAATATTACAACCGTTTTTTCTCATGAAGAAACGGGTATTGGCAGCACCTTTCAGCGAGATATTTATTTGAAAAAGTGGTTTAAGCATCAAGAAATTATTTGGAAGGAATTTCAATGCAATGGTGTGGTTCGCGGCAAAAAAAACCGACAAGATTGGACTAAGCAGTGGCATGCTTTTATGGAAGTATCCATACAACCAATTGATTTGAGCCGATTACCAGCAATGCCATCATTGTCGACTGATTTTTTCCAAAACAGATTTGAAATAAGTGATCAAGTCGAGCGTATTCCTTTTCAAAAAGGAGGTGAAATGGAAGCGCATCGCACCATGGATTCGTTTTTCAACGAGCGCTTTTGGGCCTATGCCAAACATATTTCAAAACCATTGCTCAGTCGCGAAAACTGCAGCCGACTTTCGCCTTATTTGGCTTGGGGAAATGTGTCGATAAGACAAGTTTTTCAGCGATACCTAGCAGAAAGATCAGATGCTAAAAAGCGGTTTCAGCTCGACTTTTTTGCAAGTCGTATTCATTGGCATTGCCATTTTATTCAAAAATTTGAAATGGAGCCGCGCATGGAATTTGAAACCGTAAACCATGGCTATAAATTGCTTGATCGGCAAAACAACGAGGCTTGGCACCACGCGGTTATTTCGGGTAAAACAGGCTTTCCGCTGGTAGATGCGTGCATTAGGTGTGTGGCACAAACGGGTTACATCAATTTTAGGATGCGCGCTATGTTGGTGAGTTTTTACACCCATCATTTGTGGCTCAATTGGCAGCCATTTGCGCATTGGTTGGCACAGCAGTTTTTAGATTTTGAACCGGGAATTCATTACGGTCAATTTCAAATGCAAAGTGCGGTAACTGGAATTAATACAGTTAGAATTTATAATCCAATAAAACAAAGCCAAGAACATGATGCTGATGCGGCTTTTATTTTGAAATGGGTGCCTGAGTTGGCCAAACTACCAGCACCTTTGGTGCACGAACCTTGGCAATGCTCACCAATGGAAGAAATGTTGTATGATTTTCAGCTTGGGCGTGATTATCCGAAACCGATGGTTGACATTGAAGAAACCGGCAAGCATGCACGCGACATACTTTGGCAAAAGCTAAAAGACCCAGCAGTAAAACAAGATGCAGCCCGCATTTTGAAACGACACACCAATCCAGGTAGAAAGCGCATGCAGTAATTAGCTGTTTTGGCTGCGCATCATTTTCACCGAAAACCAGCCCATTAAGAGCACCGCAGGGATAATAATCGCCCAGAGCAACCAATTACTTGGTGCGTCATTTTCTTTGTTTGAATCGGCTTCAAGAAAAAGCTGTTTTCCCAATTGCGCTTGATTTATTTCTTCGGGAATATTTTTCTTAAAGGCGACCAAATCATAGGTGGGTTTGGTGGCTGAAGCATTATCAAAAGCCAAGTAATAATCACCAGCTCCAACTCCGCGATAAGTGAGTTCGAAAACGCTAGCCAACACTTTTGCAGAATCAAGATGAAGCGGCAAGTCGTTGTAATTATGCAGCTTAACCTTGAGTTTTTTGGTCAATATATTTGAAAATGAATAGTGTGATGGCTCAGCCGAAGTAGCGAAACCTTGGGTAAGATTTGCATACAATTCTTTTGGCCCTTTTTCGGTTTCGATCACTTCACTCAAGTACTCAATCGATAGGTTTCGATAGAAATCATGCGAATCGGCAAAATGCAACTGCACCTCGTTTACCAGTATTTCTTCGTGCAAGTCAATGTAAATTTCGGTGTGTGTAGTATGCTCTTCTTGCCAAAAACGATCGACCCGTTTTTCGGATTTTTTTCTGTTTTCAGTCTTGAAGAAACTCACTTCAGCATCTTGCAACATTGGTTCGCTTTTACATGGAAAACTCACTTTCAAAAACAAGTATTGCACAGGCTTAAAATGCAATGTGGTATAACTATAGTTTGTGTGTTCATTCTGAATAGAAACCAATTCGTTTTTATCAGAAATCCGTTCCCAAGTTTTCATGTCTTGACTCCCGGCAACGCTTGCCGACCAATGAAAATTTTGGTCGCCAAAGTCCAATTCAATTTTTCGCGAAAGCGGTATTTCATTTTTCGCGTCAAGCACTAGCACAAAAGAGAATTCTCCGTTTTCAAACCTTTGATTAATGACCTTACTTACCAAATTGGTTTTGATGGTTTCAGAGGTCAATTCTTCAATAAAAAAGGGCGCCTCAAGCGTGTCGCCATTTGGGTTAACGTTCCAAACACGGATGTCGTCAAAGGAGCTTTTTGTGCCTCTAAATACCTCGTCCGTCAGCTGAATTTTATTCCAAGCTTGGTCTCCATTTTTGATTTCGAACAGCTGCATAAAACCAGTTTTTTGTGCTGAAGCCGCCAAGCTTGCGCAAATGACCATTGCGCTAAGCAATACATTAAGCTTTGGGTTCATCATCTATCAGGTCTTTGTATTTGTTATACAAGAAAGAAACAATCAGCAACAACACACCAAGACTCACAAAAACGATGGTTTTTGATATGGTGCCCAAGTGCGAAATATCATAGAAAAATAGTTTCACCAAGGTGACCGTAAACAGAGCAATACCGCCAAATCGAAGGAGTTTTCTTCGTTTCCAAAGACCAATAACTACAATGAATAATGCGTAGCAACCCCAAAGAATACTCAACGCAAGTTTGTACTGGTTTTCACTTCCGTAGATGCTGAGCCAATGAAGCAATTCGCTGCTCAGCAACCATAAAATAATGGTGTGCAATATCAACTGTTTACTGCTGCTAACCCATTGTGTGAGCTCTTCGTCACGGCTCAATTTATGGGCGATAAACATTGGAATGGCGAAGAAGGCTAAGCCCACATATCGCAAATAAACCAAGCTAAACGGATGCGTGAAAAGCTCGCTTTCTGGTGAAAAGTACATGTCGCGCATTTCGCTGATGTTGAATAATCCAAAAACTAAAAAAGCCAGAAGAGCTAAGCCATTGATCACAAAAAGAAACTGAGTGAACAGCTGCTTTTTTGAGCTAAAATGATGAATAATATAAAGCGCTAGCACAAATACTAAGCTGAAGCAAATGCTCCAATATTGCTGGAATAGCTCAATGGCTGGATCGTAATGCTGCGAATATTCTCCAATCGTAATGGCGGTTTGGTTTGCCCACACTTTAAAGTAAACATCAAGCTCAAGCATCAAAGCGCCATAGCTAAAACCGATCAGCGCAAGCGGCAAAAGAAACACCATGGCTTGCGAAACATCTTTTAATAAGCCTGTGCTAATGGATGCTGGATTTCTCTTTTTTAAGATGTAAATCACGCCCAGTGCAGAAATGGCCAAAATGCTGTTCAAAAACTCGGTGTTGATCAAAAAGGTAAGTTCTTCAGGATAGCTGTAACCCGTGCTCCAATCTCCCAAAAGGCTGATAATGCCTAAGGCTAATACTGGATATGACAAGCGCTCGAATACTTTGAGCTTGCTTTTTTGTGCAACCCAAGTAAGCACAGCTGCTTCGGCAATCCACATAATGGTGATGAATTTACCTTCGAGCTGCACCGGAATCGCTAGCGTGATAAAAATGAGCACCACACCCATCACCAAGTTAAAGGCAGGCGTTTCGGTTCGT
>Ga0100380_10000736_pt1 | contig 36312 bp, 27 predicted proteins | sample CryGeymeta201504_FD_80417 | JGI IMG/M metagenome (GOLD analysis project Ga0100380, IMG submission 80417) | Groundwater microbial communities from Crystal Geyser aquifers in Utah, USA - Crystal Geyser metaG 2015-04 | ecosystem: Environmental > Aquatic > Deep subsurface > Groundwater | place... | reverse complement strand
TTTCATGGTGAATGGAATTACGTCATAAAGCCACAGAATATCCAGTCATAAAAGAATAGGTTATTTTTTCTAACCTCCTTAGTATGATTTTGCTGCATAAAATGTGTTTTCAAGCAGCGTGCAAATCGTCATAGGGCCGACGCCACCCGGAACAGGTGTTATCCAAGCAACGTTGTCTTTGACGTGATCAAAATCAAGATCGCCCCGAAGTTTTCCATCCTCTTCGCGATGCATACCCACATCAATAACCACTTGTTTCTCACTAAACCAGCTTGGATCTAAAATATCTTTGGAGCCAGCTGCAATAATAACCAATTCAGCTTCGCGGACATGAGATTCTAAATTTTGTGTGGCGCGATGGCATACGGTAACCGTTGCTTTAGCTAATAATAACTCAAGTGCCATAGGGCGCCCGACAATATTAGAAGAGCCAATCACAACAGCACGTTTGCCGAAAGGATCAATCGAATAATACTTGAGTAAATTCATGATACCGTAGGGCGTGCAAGGCCTCAACGTTGGCTCGCCTTGTGCAAGTCGTCCCAAGTTATAAGGATGAAACCCATCCACATCTTTACTCGGTTTAATACGTTCAATAACAGCACGAGCACAGATATGTTCAGGTAGAGGAAGTTGTACTAAAACACCATGAATTTCGGGGCTTTCGTTTAAATTATCAATCAGTTCAAGCAAACTGCTTTCATCTGTTTCAGAGGGTAAATCATAAGCATATGTATTCATGCCAACGCGCGCGCAGGCTTTTCGTTTATGATGGACATAAATTTTAGACGCGGGATCGTCACCGAGTAAAACAACGGCAAGGCCAGGTGTTGAATGGCCGTTTTTAAGATGTACATCGACCTGTGATTTTAGGCTTTCGAGTCGTAATGCAGCAACACGTTTGCCGTCTAGAAGAAAAGCTGTCATCCTAGTGGGTCACATTATTTTTTTTAACAATGCATCGAAGCTAACAAAATCCTAAGATAATAGCAATTTAAGTTTTTTTATGATTGATAATCAAGAGGCTGAAAACATGATTTTTTCGAATCTCTGCGCGCCTTGTCCTGGACAAATGCAAGTGCCTATTATACATTGCTTTTCTGAAAATTAACGGCATGTTGGGATATAATAACTCTCCTATGCTTAAATTTGGATAAATACCATGCGGGTAGCCTTGATCGTTGAATACGATGGAAGCCAATATCATGGCTGGCAATCGCAGCCCAAGCTTCGCACAGTTCAAGATGTTTTGGAAAAAGCGTTAACACAAGTCGCCGATCATCCTGTTAATATTATCTATTCAGGGCGTACAGACACCGGTGTGCATGCAACACATCAAGTGATAACGTTTGATCCCCAAAGTACACGCAATATGCGTGCTTGGGTTCATGGAACAAATGCTTTATTACCTAAAGATGTGTCGGTAAAATGGGGGCAAGAAATAGCGGATGATTTTCATGCGCGTTATTCAGCCCTATCTAGACGTTATCGCTATGTGATTTATAATGCATCCATACGACCAGCACTACTTCAAGGCAATGTAACTTGGCAATACAGACGGTTGAATCATGAGTTGATGCAAGATGCCGCCCAAATTTTAAAAGGTAAGCATGATTTTACTTCATTTAGGGCCGTTGAATGCAGTGCAAAATCACCCATTCGAGATGTACACGCGATTAATATCTTTCGGCAGGGCGATCTTGTGATCTTAGATATTACGGCGAATGGTTTTTTACACCATATGGTACGTAATATAGCGGGTGTTTTAATGGCCGTGGGTTCAGGCAGGCAAGAGGTTTCATGGGTTCATGAGGTCTTGCAGGCAAAGGATCGGCGGAAAGGCGCAGAAACAGCACCACCGTATGGGCTTTATTTGGTTGATGTTAGCTATCCCAAAAAATTTAATTTAGCGTCGTTGCCCCTAGGACCCTGGTTTTTAGGGCAATTAGATGAATCATGTGTAACACGTTGTTAGGAATCAAGAGTGATGAGTGAATTTAAAGAAGAAGCGGCCGGGCATTTTATATTACAAAAAATTCAAGCGGATCTCGCCTCAGGAAAACATCAACATATTGTGACACGTTTTCCGCCAGAACCTAATGGATATTTACATATTGGTCATGCCAAAGCAATTTGCCTGAGTTTTGGTCTTGCTAAGCGTTTTGATGGTACATGTTATTTGCGCTTTGATGACACGAATCCCATGAAAGAAGAGGAAAAGTTTGCACGTGCGATCAAAGATGATGTGCGTTGGCTTGGGTTTGAATGGAACGCATTAACACACGCCTCAGATTATTATCAAGCATTTTACGATTTTGCTATTCAGCTTATCGAGCAAGGCTTAGCCTACGTTGATAGCTTAACGGCTGATGAAATGCGAGATTATCGTGGAACCTTAAAAGAAGTCGGACGCGAAAGTCCTTATCGTACGCGCTCGATTGAAGAAAATTTAGCTTTATTTAAAGCCATGAAAGCGGGTGAGTTTAAAGACGGTACGCATGTACTTCGCGCTCGCATTGATATGAACGCGGGTAATCTTAATATGCGAGATCCGGTTTTATATCGTATACGCCATGTGCCTCATCAACGAACAGGGGATGCTTGGTGTATTTATCCGATGTATGATTTTGCTCATCCACTTTCTGATGCGCTAGAAAAAATAACACACTCGTTATGTACACTTGAGTTTCAAGATCATCGGCCGCTTTATGACTGGTTTATTGAGCACTTATCTGTGCCTGCAACACCCGTTCAAACCGAGTTTTCTCGTCTTAATTTGTCACATACGTTAACCAGCAAGCGAAAATTACGTCAGCTTGTTGAAGAAAATATTGTCGATGGCTGGGATGATCCACGTATGCCCACCTTGTGTGGTATGCGTAAACGAGGCTATCCACCGGCGGCTATCCGGAAGTTTTGTGAAACCATCGGAATTTCTAAAAATGATTCTGTGACGGATGTCGGCGTGTTAGAAGCCGCGGTTCGTGAAGAATTAAATCAAACAGCCAAGCGTGCGTTGTGTGTGCTTGATCCGTTAAAAATTGTGATTGAAAATTATCCTGAAGGGCAGGTTGAGTCGCTTGAAGCTTCGTTTAATCCAAAAGATCCGGACGCGGGCACACGTGTTTTACCTTTTTCACGCGAAATTTATATTGAACGAAGTGACTTTATGCTTGAGCCGGTTAAAGGCTATTTTCGCTTAGCCCTTGGGACTGAGGTGCGATTACGACACGCCTATGTAATTCGTTGTACTGATGTGATTTATGATGAACAGGGAGGTATTCAAGAGCTTCGTTGCACGTATGATGCTGAAACTTTGGGTAAAAATCCTGAAGGCCGAAAAGTCAAAGGTGTGATTCATTGGGTCTCGGTTGACACGGCGCATCCGATCGAAATTTATCAATACGATCGCTTATTTCATGATGAAAATCCGGGGCGAGAAGAGGATTTTTTACAATTTTTAAATCATGACTCAAAACACGTTCAATCGGCTTATGTCGAGCCTGCTATGGCGTTTCAGACACTGGGTGCAGTATTCCAATTTGAGCGTCTTGGTTATTACTGTGTGAATACCGTACGTGATGATATCGTGCGCGTGTTTCATCGTGTGGTAGGCTTAAAAGATACCTGGGGAAAACTCACAGGGGAGGCGTGCGCATGTTAGAACTTTATTTGTATAATTCGCTTTCGCGAAAAAAAGAGCGATTTGACCCTATTAAACCGGGTGAAATAAGTTTGTACGTGTGCGGCATGACGGTTTATGATATGTGTCATTTGGGGCATGCCCGCTCGATGGTTTCGTTTGATGTTATTGTACGGTTTTTACGTGCTGCAGGGTATAAAGTCACATTTGTTCGCAATATTACAGATATTGATGACAAAATTATTAAGCGCGCAATTGAGCGTGATGTAGGGATTGATGCATTAACTTCAAAATATATTGATTTTATGCATCAAGATGCGGATACGTTAGGATGCCTAACTCCGACCATAGAGCCCAGGGCAACCCATTATATTCCTTCGATTATAAAATTAATCGAACGCTTAATAGTAAAAAAACATGCTTATATCAGCGATGATGGGGATGTCTGTTACGAAGTTAGCCAATTTGCTGAATATGGTAAATTATCGAATAAAAAGATCGAGGATTTGAAAGCCGGTTCACGTGTTGACGTGGCCGAAGGAAAACGTTCGCCACTTGATTTTGTCTTGTGGAAACGTGCTAAATCCGGTGAACCAAGTTGGCCATCACCTTGGGGTGAGGGACGTCCCGGTTGGCATATTGAATGCTCAGCTATGGCGATGGACGTTTTAGGTGAGCACTTTGATATCCATGGCGGAGGGCTGGATTTACAATTCCCGCATCATGAGAATGAGATTGCTCAAAGTGAAGGGGCAACAGGTAAGCCTTTTGCAAATTATTGGTTGCATGTCGGTATGTTGCAAGTTGCTCACGAAAAAATGTCTAAATCTTTAGGTAATTTTTTTACGATTCAAGATGTACTCGCTCAATATCCTGCTGAAATCATACGTTATTTTTTACTGAGCAGTCATTATCGTAGTCCGTTGAATTATACCGAGCATAATTTAGAGCTTGCGACAAAAGCGCTTAATCGGCTGTATCAGTCTATACGAAATGTTGATTTTGATGCATGTGTAGCGGATATAGATACCAAATGGCTTAAGTTATTCCAGACAGCTATGTGTGATGATTTTAATACACCTGAGGCTTTAGCCGTATTGTTTCAATTAAGCCATGAACTTAATAAAACAAACTCATCTACATTAGCGAGAACGTTGAAACATTTGGCGGGAATGCTCGGGTTATTACAAGCCAACCCAGATGAGTTTTTAAAATCAGGGGTTAAAAGTATAGATATTCAAGAAATTGAAGCACTGATCCAAGCTCGCCATGATGCACGAAATAACCGTGATTTTAAAGAAGCGGATAGGATTAGAGCACAACTTTTAGACGATGGTATTGAACTTGAAGATAATGCTTCAAAAACGACCTGGCGAAATATGGGGACAGGTCGTGTTTTCTAATGCATTTTTTATGCCACAATAAGCATAATACCCCAATAGCAATCCTGTCGTTACGGCAAGTGGTATTGAAAAAAAGAGCAAATTCACGGCAAGTAGACCTAGACTCAATACACCATAGCCGATGATTTTGATCCACGGTATTTCTGGCTGTGGGAAGGGTGGAGGAACATGTGCTGTTGTTTGATGGTTTAATTGTTCCAAATGATGCTTTATTTTCCCTTTCGATACGCTAAATTGATGACGAAGCGACAGCAACGATTGTTTCGTGTCTTGCTCAATGCGTTCCCGATTTTTTTGGTAAGTTTTTATTTCAAGAGGGATATTGTCTGAATTCAACCAGTGCGTAATTTTTTTGAAACGTGTTTCAGGAGGCAGTTGATTTAAAAACTTAAAACATTCAGGATGAGCCGCAACTTTAATGAATCCAACAAGCTGTGTTGCGGATAATGTATTGAATGTGGATAAAAAATCAGGTTTTAGGCTTGGAATTTTTGTAAGTAAAACCTGAAATGTTTCATTGTCACTCATGGTATTTTTAATGATATCCATTTGAGCGGCTTGTAGCATCCATCCCATCAAACGTTCGCCGGTTAATAATTCCTTGAGAGACTGAGCTCGATAAGGGTGTAGTGTATCCAACACATCAGGTAAGGCGTTTAGATAAGGGATCCAGTGCTCAAGACGGTTTTGCTTTAAAGCATATGAGAGCAAGACGACAAACGTTTTATTTTTTAACAAAGGTCCGACTTGGTCAAGTAAGTCACCCACGCGCATGGATTGAGCATCACGGATGTTTGTTAAAAAAAGCAGAGCCCGTTGTATATCGGACAAAATACAATCAAGGCCCAACAGTAGTTGCATATGCATGGATTCTGAATCTTTGAACACGTGTTTTAGAAACGATCCCAAGGTTGGAATAATCACGTACTGGATGACGAATGGAATAGGGCCAGCGGCTACGATAGCAAAAGCAGACGTGACTTGAGCGACTTGAGTTAACCCATTGTACCAATTGTTCATCATGTTGTTGAACTCAGGTAAAGAAAGATTGTCCCATGCTTCTTTTTGAATGTGATCAGCCATGTTTTTTATGTACTGACTCAGCTCAGCTTTTATTTTTTCAATAGGCAGAAATAATCCAATAACAGGAATTTGTTTGAATAAATCGATGAACTCATGTACATTTTTTTCTTGTGCTAGAAAAACCTCGATCACGTCCGTTGTGTTGATTCGGTTCATGTCTAGATATTTTTTTAATAAAGCTGCGGTTGAAAATTTAAAGCTTTTTTGACCTTTTAGATAGGGCTCATATCCAATCAGAAGCTGATCGAGAATGAAGGGCATCTGCCGCATCTTTTGATTGCCCATATACCGCCATCCACAGGACAATAACCCGGATACAACGGACAAATCAGCGGCACGTAGATCATCAAGCTCAGGAAGGGATTGCCACGCTTCAAGAGGTATCAACGGCTCTGTGACCTCAAAGCTTTCAAAGTGGCCTTCTGGCAAAAATCGATCCAATATTTTTTGATAATCCTCCACGAATGCGTCTAAAAACATTTCTCGTTCATCTTCAGTTAACTGGGCTTTTTCTCCTAACAACGCGGTGTAGTGATCTTCTGCTCGTTGATTGAGGTCGCGCAAGGTAGTTAATAAAACGCTTTGATTCATGAAAACATAGTCTTGTCCGGCTTGGCGTTTAAACACGGCATTGGCTTTCATGCACAAAGCTAAGAGGTGATCAGTCACGATGTAATCACGTGTTTCTTCTAATAATCGCGTTTTTAACCGTTCGCGTTGTTCGTTTAAGCTGATTTGATGTTGGTTAGCTTGAAAGATTGCCTCAAGGTTATCATGATCAGCATGATCAGAAAAAGGAACAATGAGTTCTTCCTGGTTAATGATGGATAAATAAGCCCCAGGTTTGCCGTTTCTTCCAGCGCGTCCATTGATTTGAACGTGTTTTGCCTTTGTTATCTGGGTGCAGGCATTGATAAGGAAATGTCCACGTGGGTGGTTCGTTTTGAAATCGGCGCCTCGCGCTAAACTCTCGGTTGTAACCGTTATCGTTGAATTCATTCCGGCACGTTGAATGATGCTTTCCTCGATGTCGCCTTGCTGATCATCACCTAAATAACATTGGATGAAGCCTGTGATGTCTTGACGCAACGCTTGTGTGAATGCCATCGCAGATTTAGGATCACGGGTTATGATAAGACAGGGTTGTTCAGGATTATTTTCTTGATGAGACTTTAAGGTTTTTATTATCAATGCTTGCTGATCGGTTGTATTTTTAGCGCATAGGAGACCTAAATTTTCGCTCAATATTTCGTCAAAAAAGCTAGGGTAATAAAAAGAGGTTAAATGATGATGCGCGTTGAATTCGTTGATCTCGACATCCGATCCAGGTGTTGCTGTAAAACAGAGCACTTCACCCCCATTTAAACGATAACGATCCAATGCATTTTTCATGCTGCTGACGATTAACGTTTCTGAATGGGGTTCTGTTTCAAAGGTATATCGAGTACCGTATTGACGTTTGAGTCGTGCGTGCAGCAAAGGTTGCACACCGTGAGAATAACTGACTTTTCCGTCAGGCCGTTTCGTGTTGTCAAGAATAGGAGCGGCACAGTAACGTGTTTTTTCTTTATTTTTTGGGAGTATACTAAAATGAATGTCTTCTTCTAAAGACCAAGCTGTTTGTGCGGCTTGAATCAATTCATCAATCAGATCATTCGGTATTTTATGCACAAATTCTGTTTTGAGGGAACAATAGTTTTTAAAATGACGAATATCTTCTGCACGGCTGCATGGATTATTGATAAAAATTTCAGGCTCTTGAACAAAATCTAGCAAAGCGTCATACACAAGCGACCATGATGGCATATCATGAAATAAAGGGTTTAGGGATGCGGCGAGACGAAATTGTACCGTGCTGGTTAGATTGGCATCCCCTTCATCCAATAACAACGAGATTTTTGTGGGTAATAATTTTCCTTCTAGCAGCATTTGTTTAGAAAATAATTCAAATCCTGCAGCGGTTGAAAAATTGATTCCATGATCGACATAAAGGGATCTTGGGCTATCGGCTTGCAAGACGTCGGTGGCGCAAGGGATCCCTAAATAGCGATACAATCCTCTAAAATGCGTTAATGCATCCCATGCCAACTTGTTATTTTCCGTTGCTAGATTCACCGTTTGGCCTTGGGCACACAACAGTACACTGTGAATCGCGATGATGAGGCTTTTGCCTTCACTGGTTTTAATGCCTTGAAGGATAGGACCTTTTTGTCGTAACGCATTCAGAATACTGATTAATTGCGTGTCTCTTGGAAATTTTCCTTGTGTTCGGTAAAGAACTTCGCAACACAATCCTAATACACGTAAAAGGTGCTCGTGCGGTTGTTGTTTTTTGTGGATAATGCTGTGTTTTAAGGTTAAAAATAAATGTTGACACTGTTCTTGGTTTAATTGATGTAGGGTTGAATCGATTGTGCGATGGTAATCTTGCAATAATTGTTCTTGTAATGATGTATTCAATGGGCAATCGTCTCCGTTTTTTCCTGAGAGGCATCGAATATCCGCAATTTTTCGGGCAATTCGGTGAGGATCATATGAAAATCGGGAGAGATTCTTTGTGTAGAGTTCCAGCTCAATTGTTTGAACAGCTTCCTCAAGAACAGGATTTTTCAGGAGTGTGGTGAGCTCCTCTTGGCTCAGAGCACCAAGTTCAATTAAATTGGACAATTTTTCCAAAAGCGGATCGGATAATGCGTTTAATTGTGTGATGGTATCTAAAAACGGTGAACCCGTTTTAAACAGAAAAAGACTGATTGTGGAGAGAAATAAAACCTGCTCTTGATTGCGCGTGTTCAATAACGATGCAATATCGCTAAAATCCATGGATGAGTTTTCATTCAGTCCATGCAAAAAAAAGGCAAAAGGAAGGTGGAAGCGCTCGATTAATTCCGTTGTCTGTTTTAATTGTGCTGCAGTTAACGAAAAAGTTTGAAAAAATAAGTGTCCATCGGGTGATAGCCATAAAGGAATCAATCGCTGTAATGTTTTTTTTGCATCCGGTGCATCTAAGCTAAACAATCGTTCTGTGATATTAAGCAGTTCATCTAATTGGGATATGGGTAGGTTTGTTGTACGAATATCATCTAAGGCTTCTTGTAAAAGAGATTGAGCTTGTTTGAGATGGTTTAAAAGCGTTTTTTTTGTGATCAATTGCTCAATGAATGTCGCACTAAATAGCACAGCGCCTGATGGATTGACCGAGACCTGAGGGGTTAGCAATTCAAGACAGATCAACACATCATCAAGCGAGTGTGTGGTGTCAAGCAAGTTTTTTAAAGCGGTGAATAGACGTGTACCTTTGTCGTTTTGAATAATGTGGGAATACCCCTCAATCAGCGCATTTAGTTTAACGAGATTATTCGTAAAAAAGTCAAATTTAAGCGGGCTACGATAATCCGTGGGATTGCAATAGAGGAACAAAGCCAGCAATATTTTTTTGGATGCGTTTTTTATAGATTGTTGATTAAAATGCGTATCAATAAGAATTTGGAGAAGTTTTTTTGTTGTGTTGGGTAAAGCGGGTAAGGATTTTGATACCAAGACCAATTCATCACGATGCATGATAAGAAAACGGATGATTTGTTTTTCATCAAATTTTTTAGTCAAAATAGCAGGGAGGGGATGAATATTTTGTAATTCGTTAGAGCAGATCTGCCACAAAGAGGTGCTGCCTTTCAGTTCGTCGCGAGGGGTGTTTTGATGACGTGTTATGAACGATTCAAGGCTTGTTTCAACTTGGACATGATCATACGACGGCTGTTTTTTTTGCATGAAAGCATGAAACTCAGATTTGAATCGTTCATTCTCTAAGCGAGGCCTGTAGTGTTCGCCGGTGTGTGTTAAGACAAAATATCCAACGATGAGGTCATTGAGGTCATTGAGGTCATTTTCAGTCTTAGTGTCGAATAAATTTCGATAAAATTCCAGTTCCTCGCGCAAAACCTGTCCACCCAAATAGCGAAATATCAAGGTTTTTAAGGGCAAAAATGCAGGTGTTTCTTCAAGCAGGTGTTGACGTAATAGCTCAGATGAGACCGAATAGCCTTTTGTAACAGGGTCCATTGCGTTGGGACTTAGCATCATCTCTTGGCTAACAAGTTTAAAATCATGATGTTTGATGGCGTAAGGGGCATACATAGGCAACAACGACACACCTTTGAGTTCTTTGATTTGTTCATGCAAGGTGTGATTGAGCATGGCATTATTTATCATGCAATCAAGGCCATCAAAAAGATGTACAATTTGTGTGACGGGCAGGATATGAAGTCCATGATCTGAAGACACCAGGTGCATAACAAATTGATGCATCAGTTCGTTTGCCTCATGGTTTTGATGGTTGCAATACATGAGAAATTTGGTATGCGTGTTCTGCCAAAATGTATCGATTGTTTCCCAGGAAATGGTTTCAATATTTTGTCGAAGCCCTGCATAATAGAGTAATATATGATGTGCAAACGTTTCAAAATCAGGCCATTCTTCAGGTGAATGAACGTTAGGCGTTTGCTCAACCAAGGTTAAAAAAACAGATGATTTGTTTTGATTCATTAAGCTGGATAGGCTACACACGTGGCCGGCATCTTTGATGTACAAGCGATAGACGTGTTTAAGCAGGCATTTTGGTTCGAGAACCCGTAATAAATGTAAAAATATCAACATATCTTGTTGTTGATCGGTCATCAACAACTGGACCATTATTTTTAAATTATCAAGCGTATGTTCCTCAAAAATAGAAATAAAATCCTTCAGAAGAGCTGCATATTCGGGGCGTTTCTCAAAACGAGATGCGGTTAATTGAATCAATTGATTTTCTAGAGCCGTAATTTCTTCGGAAGTAAAGCTACGGTTGGGATTATAGATTTGTAGTAAGTTTTTTGCGAAATTGATTTGTTCAATCGTGTTATTACCATCGCTCAACATCACTGAACCATCGAGAGGAAGCTGCCAGCACTCAGGTTTGTCATATTGTACGCTCATGATAGGCAGTAAAGAATGCTCGGGCACATATACGCCTATCCTATTTGAATCTACGCTCATGTGAGCATTCGAAATTGAGCTGATCGTTCGGGAACCGAACACAGAACGTGAATAGCGAACGTCGTTTGGATGAATACCATCGGGTAATCTTTCCTCAATATCGTTGATCCCCCAAAGTACATGACACGCGATGTTATCAACAGATATCTTCGGTAAAAAAATTGGTTGAGGTTTTCCTTCTTTAAACGTGTAGCCTGTTTGAAATACGTTTGCCGCACATTGAGCCCTAAATTCGTCATTGGATGCCATCTGAGACCAAAAAAAATCACGGTGACGGCGATAGCTTTCGGTGGAATAAAAATTATGGGTATTTGTTGGTGTCGTTTTGCTTTGTAAATATATCTCAGCTTGTTTTTTTAATTGTTCACAAAAGCCATTAAAATCGAGGGTATTATTAAAAAAATAAGTGTTTTCGCGTTGAACCTGTTGGGTTAGGTGTTGAGTCATTTGATTTTTTTGACTGATTTCTTGATGATGGCTTAGTGTTTGTTCTTCGCTAACTTCTTGTGTTTGTGTGGCGCTTTGGTTTAATGCTTGAGTTAAGGAAAGGGTTATCTTCGATTGAAATTGTGTTTTATTCCATCGTTTTGTTTCACGAAAGTTACCTTCTTCGGCAGGTGTGACTGAGAAATGATCGGATGGGTTTGATGGGGTTAAGGTTAAAATGCTTGGGTGTGTTTGGGCTTGGGTTTGAATGTTTCGTAGGACGGTAGAAAACATGTTGGGATCCGACAAATAATACCCATAGCCTTCCGTTAATGGGCTGAATCCATCGACCTCTTCGTTTTTATTCGGTTCTAAATCGAAAAGAGCTTTATTTTGTGTTTCTGTTGAGGTGAGTAAAACTACGTGAAACATGATTGGAAGTCTTGATTGCTTGATGACCTGTTTGATCGTATCGCGAACTTTCGATCTTACTGTAGGATCCGTGTATTGTGGTCCTTGCAAGGTAAGTAGCATTTCTCTAAAGTTACATGAAAGGCTTGAGGAGGAGGAAAAAAAAAGATGATTCAGGAGCTTAGGCAATCCACTCAGCGTCACGGCTGGGCCAAAAGCTAAATGAATAAGAGGGGAAGATAAAGCTCTGCAACGCTTAAGAAGCGTCGTTAAAATAAGGCTTGCTTCTAAACAATTAGAAAAGCTATGAATATTTTTTAAAACAGGGTTGATGTTGTTAGATAGGGCTGTTTGATTAGCATATTGAGTCACGTGCAAATGCGTGGGTGTTAAGGTATCGTTGGGTTTGTAGATGTAAAAAAGACTTTTCTTAATTTGATAAGAGACGGTTGAAACTTTTTTTTTGTATTCATGAAGATCAGATTCAAGGGTATCGATTCCTTTGCGATAGTTGCTGGGAGGAGAGGCTCCTTCCGGTACCCAAAAAACTTCTTGAAAAGAGAAACTTATTTTTTTATTATAAGTGCTGAATCTAGAGATGAAATCGAGTAATTGATTAAAAAATTCATCCTTCATTGAGGCATTGTTGTTGAGTTCGTTGATGGGTATTTCATCCAATACATCAAGATTTATTTTAAAACAGGCGGTCGGGCTTAAGTCATTGAGTGCTGCTTTCCAGATTGATTGAGGCTCGTTGTAGCTAAACGTTTTAACAGAATCTTCCTGCTTTTCTAGTAATTTCTGAATACAGGAGCGCAACTCATCAGAGACGTACTTTTTATTAGAAAAATCGGTATCTTTTAAAAAAAGACCAATAACCTCTTGGTGGTGATCGAATTCATCCAAAGACACTTCGCTCCAGGTATTGGGTCCATCGTATTTAGGACTTAGTTGTAGGCTTAGTATTTGCATGATGAGAAGTCTGTATAGAATTCAGATAGGTTTAATTAATATATTAGCATAAATATAAGAAGTTTGCTCTTGACAGAGAGCTCATAAACATCCAAAATTGCGTCGTGTTTTTGGCTATGTAGCTCAGTTGGTTAGAGCGCGGCACTCATAATGCTGAGGTCGGTGGTTCGAGTCCACCCATAGCCACCATTTATTGTGAATTTTCATGACATCAGTTATAATCCATTGACTTTATTACGTGCTGTGATGGATAGATGCGTTCTCTTCGATATGCTGGTTTTCTTCTTTTATTCTTGTGCTCTTTAGATGCTTTAGCATCTTCCGAAGGCCTGCTTAATATCGATCAAGCAAAACAGTACCTGGGTCATGCATCGCCTCATCAACCCTCTTATTCAAAAGCAACAGCAACAAATCAATCTAAGCCTGAAGCGATACCTTCTGAAATTACACCTAAAGCCGTTAGTGAGATAAAACCTGAAACCAAACTATGGAACTTACGTGACGCAGACATTCGTGCAGTGATTGCCGAAGTATCGCGTGTTACGAATAAAAACTTCCTGATTGATCCTCGCGTTCAAGGTAAAATTTCAATTTACTCAAGTGAAGAAATCACGGACAAAGAACTGTATCAAGTATTTCTTTCAGCGCTGCAAGTATCGGGTTATGCAGCCATACCCAGCGGCCACGTTATTAAAATATTACCGAATATGGAAGCGCGTACACAATCAGCGGATCGCTCCGACATGCCTCCTGGCACGCCAACAAACGGAGATGATCTCGTTGTTCAAGTGATTCCCGTAAAGCATGCGGCGGCCGAACAGCTTGTACCTATTTTACGACCACTCATGCCGCAATGGAGTATGGTTTCGTCTTATCCTGCAACAAACATGCTGATTTTGTCTGGACGTGCAAGTAACATTAAGCAAATGACGGAGATTATTCAACAGGTTGATACGTCATCTGCGAATGGGATTGATATGATTCCGCTAAGGCATGCGCTGGCGATGGATATCGTGAATACTTTAAAAGATCTGGTCAGAACACAACCCAACACACCCGCAAGTCAATCCATTACGTTGGCAGCGGATGATCGCAGCAATGCGATATTAATCAGTGGCAATAAAACGGAACGCCTACGTTTACGTTTACTCATTGCAAGACTCGATCGTGAACGCCCAAATTCAGGGGATGAAAACACCAAAGTCGTTTATTTAAATTATATGCGTGCTGAAGATCTTGTGCCTATTTTGGCCGGTATAGCACAAGCGAGTTTTAGTGGTGTTGTAGGCACAACCATTGGCACACTTACGCGACCAACGCTTGATAGCACAAACCCTGAGGCAGGTGTTGTGAATATCTCGTCAGCGAACGCTTCAGGAGACACCACGGGGCTCGGCGCGAGCGGCGGAAATGTTGTTTCTACCCAAATCGAAGGCGGCACTAAACCAACTGTACAAATCATTGCCGAGCCAAACACCAATTCCGTGATTATTAATGCGCCACCCATGTTAATTAAAACATTAAGAACCGTGATCACTCAACTGGATATTAAACCTGCTCAACTTTTAGTTGAAGCGATGGTGACTGAAATCAATGAAACAGACTTCAAAAGCTTGGGACTTGAATGGGGGAGTATCAATCAGGATGGCCAGAGCTCAAGTACTTTTCGTCCTGGATTTGCTGTTTTAAATTCACAATCCTCGATTAAAGATTTTCAGGCGCAAATTTATGCGTTAGCACGCGAGCGTAAAGCGAATATTCTTTCAACACCTTCTGTGGTCGTTCTTGATAATCGACAAGCTAAAATTGTGATCGGCAAGCAGGTCTCGGTTGCGACCTCGCAGTATCCTAATAATGCAGGAGGTACGACTACCGCGAGCCCGTTTACGACGTTTGATCGTATGAACGTCGCCTTGCATTTATATGTACGGCCTCAAATCACGCGTGGCCAAGGCATTCAGATGCAAATCGATCAAGGAAATGACACGCTAGATCCACTTGCATCCACCGATTCAAATACCACGCCAACGTTTAATATTAGTGCGATTGTCACCTCGGTGCATGTTGAAAGTGGTGATATGGTTGTTCTAGGAGGGTTAACACAAGATTCTCTCGGCAGCGACAAACTGGGTGTACCTATTTTAGGCGAGATCCCTGGACTCGGTCGTTTTTTCCAACATAACATTACCAACCGTGAAAAGAAAATCTTAATGGTCTTTATTCGACCGGTTATTTTACGAACAGAAGCCAACACTTTACAGGTTTCCGGAGCAAAATATAACGATACGCGTTTAGAACAACTTGAAATTTCACGAGCACAAGAAAGCTTTAATCAGCATGATAAAGATACAGTTTTACCAGCCTTGAGTCATGCCGTCTTACCCAAGCCTTTTGATAAACGCTCCTCTGCTTTTTCAAAAAAGATGAAATAGCGTATGGATACACACGAAAAAATACCCCGTCTTCCTTATAGCTTTGCTAAAAAGCAGGGGATTGCGGTAACGGGATTCAATGAAGAAGGTTATGCTGAGGCTGTTCATCTTCAGAATATTGATTTTCAAATCTTGCTTGAAGTGCGTCGCTTTGTTGAAACGGAATTATTATTAAAGCAAGTCACACCTTCAGAGTTTCAACATCATCTTGCGGCGGTCTATGAGTCAAAATCATCTATTTTAGATGCGACCGAAGGAATGGAAGAAGACTGGGACTTAATGCAGCTTGCCGAGCAGCTTCCCGACGGGGAAGATCTCTTAGATAACCGTGATGACGCACCGATTATTCGTTTGTTAAATGCGCTTTTAACCCAAGCGATTAAGCAAAAAGCTTCTGATATTCATATTGAAACCTACGAACATCGCGTGGTTGTTAGAAACCGCGTTGATGGTGTTTTACAAGAAATTTTAGAAATCCAACGCGGTATTGCCCCTCTTGTGATTTCACGCGTTAAAGTTATGGCGAAGCTGGATATTGCTGAAAAGCGCGTACCTCAAGATGGACGTATTTCGCTTAAAATAGGTGGACATGCGATTGATGTGCGTGTATCAACATTGCCCTCGAATCATGGTGAGCGGATTGTTTTGCGTCTTTTAGATAAAGAATCCGCTCAGCTGGATTTAGCTTTGCTTGGCATGAAGCCTCATACATTAGCAACGATAAAAAACATGCTGACAGAACCGCATGGTATTTTATTAGTCACTGGGCCAACCGGATCAGGAAAAACAACGTCGTTGTATGCGATGCTGACTGATCTGAATCAAGTCAGTCGGAATATCTTGACCATTGAAGATCCTATTGAATATGATTTACCCGGTATTGGTCAAACACAAGTTAATCCTAAAGTGGATATGACGTTTGCGCGGGGGCTTAGGGCTATTCTTCGTCAAGATCCCGATGTTGTGATGATTGGAGAAATTCGCGATTTAGAAACAGCCGAAATCGCTATTCAATCCAGTTTAACGGGGCATTTAGTGCTCTCAACGCTCCATACCAACAGCGCCTTAGGTGCGCTTACACGCTTGCATGATATGGGAGTTGAATCGTTTTTACTCTCATCGAGCATCGTCGGTTTAATTGCTCAACGTTTGGTTCGAAAATTATGCCCTGATTGTAAAAGGCCACACACGCTGCGAGATGATGAACGTGAGCTTATGAAGTTAGACTTTCGTGTTGATACCTCTTCGGTATGTGAGCCCGTAGGATGTGATGGTTGTAACCAACTGGGTTACCGTGGACGAACCGGTATTTATGAACTTATACTGATTGATGAAACGTTGCGTGGTTTTATCCATCGCAACGAAAGCATTCAAACCATGGAGGCGTATCTTAGACCAACCGTCCCAAGTATTCGAGAAGATGGTTTTAAGCGCGTACTCGCAGGGGATACATCCCTTGCTGAAATTTTACGTGTGACGAGTTAATTTTTTCTAAAAATGCAGGTATAAAAATTACCTGCATTTTCAGGAACAAGTCATCTATTTACTCATCATCCCAACTTAACGTCCCACCGGCTTGATATTCAATGACGCGGGTCTCAAAAAAGTTTTTCTCTTTTTTGAGATCCAGCATTTCACTCATCCATGGGAATGGATTTTCAGCCCCCGGGTACATGTCAGATAAACCAATTTGGTTCAGTCTGCGATTTGCAATAAAATGCAAATACTCTTCGAACATTTCAGCATTCATACCTAAAATACCGCGTGGCATGGTGTCTTTAGCGTATTGATATTCCATCTCAACACCGTCTTTCACAAGCTGATTGATTTCTTGTTTAAAGCTTTCGGTCCAGAGCTCAGGATTTTCAATTTTGATTTGATTAATCACATCAATACCAAAATTCATATGCATCGATTCATCACGCAATATATATTGAAACTGCTCAGACGTTCCGACCATTTTATTACGTCGACCCATAGACAAAATTTGAGTAAAGCCCACGTAAAAGAAAATACCTTCAAAAATAACATAAAAAGCAATCAGGTCACGCAATAAACGTTGGTTTGCCTCAGGTGTTCCTGTTAAGAACGTAGGATCGCCCAAGCTTTGTGTGAACGGTAGAGCCCAAGTAGCTTTAGTTGAAACGGATGGGATCTCACGATACATATTAAAAACTTCAGCTTCATCCATACCCAAGCTCTCAATAATGTATTGATAAGCATGCGTATGTAAGGCTTCTTCAAAGGCTTGGCGTAATAAGTACTGACGGCATTCAGGATTGGTAATATGACGGTATACAGCCAAGACTAAATTATTGGCAACCAAAGAATCAGCTGTGGAGAAAAAACCTAAATTACGTTTAATAATCAAACGCTCGTCTTCGGTCAGGCCATTTGGATCATTCCAAAGTGCTAAATCGGCACTCATGCTGATTTCATTTGGCATCCAATGGTTTGCACAGGCCGTTAGGTACTTATCCCAGGCCCATGTGTACTTGAACGGCACAAGTTGATTTAAATCAGCTCTGCAGTTAATGATTTTTTTATCATCAACTTGAACGCGTGCAGCGCCCATTTCCAAAGCTTCTAAACCGGTGGCGCCCATCGCTTCAGCAAGGGGTGGGCTGGTTAATGTTGTGTTCATATAAATTCTCCTCAATTAAGATGATTAGCTTATTGGCACGCATCACAATCAGGATCGAGAATCGAGCACGCTTTGGGCGCTGATTGTTCGACCTTTACTGCATTTAACGAACTGTCAGAAATCGTTGATTTTTCCGCATTACTTGCACCTAAACTACGTAAGTAATACGTCGTTTTTAAACCATGAACCCATGCCGAGCGGTACAGATCATCCAGTTTTTTACCCGATGGCTTAGCCATATAAATATTCAATGACTGTGCCTGATCAAGCCATTTTTGGCGACGAGAAGCTGCCTTAATGAGCCATTCAGGCGCTATTTCAAACGCCGTTGCATAGCGTGCCTTCAATGCATGAGGGATGCGATTGATCGCTTGGATGCTTCCGTTGAAATATTTTAAATCATTGGCCATGACTTCATCCCATAAGTTAAGTGCTTTTAATTCAGCAATTAAATAAGGATTAACCACGGTAAATTCACCTGAAAGGTTCGATTTAACAAACAAGTTTTGATACGTAGGTTCAATCGATTGTGATACACCACAAATATTTGAAATCGTCGCTGTTGGTGCAATCGCCATCAGATTTGAATTTCGCATCCCTTGTGTGCGTACTTTAATACGAAGCGCTTCCCAATCAAGGCGTTGTGTTCGGTCTTGTGTTAAATAACCAGCATCGCGTGCTTGCTCTAAGAGCTTAATGGAGTCAATAGGAAGCACACCTTGACTCCATAACGAACCTTCATAGCTTTGATACGAGCCTCGTGCTTTTGCTAAGTCTGAAGAAGCCGTAATGGCGTAATAACTCACCAGCTCCATCGAAATATCAGCAAATTCAACCGCTTCCTCTGATGCATAGTCGATACCTAGCATGTATAACGCATCTTGGAACCCCATCATGCCCAAGCCGATCGGACGATGTTTTAAGTTTGAGTTGCGTGCTTGAGGTACGGAGTAATAATTAATGTCAATGACATTATCAAGCATCTGAATGGCTGTTTTAACCGTTTGTTTGAGCTTCGCTTTGTCTAATTTTCCGTTAATAATATGTGCAGGCAAATTAATACTACCTAAGTTACACACCGCAATTTCATCTTCAGATGTGTTTAACGTAATCTCTGTGCACAAATTTGAGCTATGAATCACGCCGGTATGTTGCTGTGGGGAGCGAAGATTACATGGATCTTTAAACGTGAGCCAAGGATGACCTGTTTCAAAAAGCATGGAGAGCATTTTTCGCCAAAGCTTAACTGCTGGAATAGTTTTAGCGCTGGGGATTTTGCCTTCTGATGCTTGTTTTTCGTACCCAATATATAATGCTTCAAACGCTTTACCATAGCTATCATGTAATTTGGGTGCTTCGTCCGGTGAAAACAACGTCCAGTTACCGTTTTCGTGCATGCGTTGCATAAATAAATCGGGAATCCACAGAGCCGTATTCATGTCATGTGTACGACGACGATCATCACCGGTGTTTTTACGCAGTTCTAAAAATTCTTCAACATCTTTATGCCAGCACTCTAAATAAGCACAAACCGCACCTTTGCGTTTTCCGCCTTGATTAACCGCTACAGCCGTTGCATCAGCAACATTTAGAAACGGAACCACCCCTTGTGAACGTCCGTTGGTGCCTTTAATATGTGCACCCATGGCACGAACCGGTGTCCAATCGTTACCCAGGCCGCCTGCAAATTTTGAAAGCAAGGCGTTATCTTTTATCGCACTGTAGATACCATCCAAATGGTCTGGAATGGTGGTTAAGTAGCAGCTCGAGAGTTGAGGGCGTACGGTTCCAGCATTAAATAACGTGGGAGTCGAGGACATATAATCAAACGAAGAAAGCAATGTATAAAATTCAATGGCTTTTTGTTCGCGATGAGATTCACGCATGGCAAGCCCCATCGAGACCCGCATGAAAAACGCTTGAGGTAATTCATAACGTGTGTTGTGCTCATGAATAAAATAGCGATCATACAGTGTTTGCAAACCAAGATACGTAAATTTCATGTCGCGTTCAGGTAATAAAGCTTGGCTTAGTTTGTCTAAATCAAATTCACTTAAGCTTGGATCAAGAATACCTTGCTGTATGCCTTGCGCAATATATTTTTTAAAATAAGCAGGGTATAAAGTTGCCATTTCTGAACAGGTGGTTTCTTGCTGCATGCCTAATTTGCTAAGCGCCTCGGTTCGTAAGCTATTCAGTAAAAGTCTTGCGCTCACGTAAGTATAGTTTGGTTCTTTTTCAACCATGGAGCGTGCTGCCATAATCAAGGCTTTATGGACGTCTTCTAAATTAGCTTTATTGTATAAATTACGGAGTGCGTCTTTAAGAATAGGCGCTGACTCAACATCGGAAAGATCAGCGCATGCTTCATCAACTAATATTTGAAGGCGATCAAGTTCAAGTGGCTTAACTTCCCCATCGGGCATGGTGATTAAAGGTGCATTCGAGTTTTTAGCTGCATGCTCTTGTACGCTTGCTTCACGTGCTTTACGGCGCTCTTCGCGATATAAAACATAAGCACGTGCTACTTTGTATTCACCACTTCGCATTAAGGCTAATTCGACTTGATCCTGAATATCCTCAATATGAATGGTACCACCACTTGGCAGGCGGCGTTGAAAAGCCGCTGTAATTTGTTGTGTCAAATTCTCAAGATTAATATGCACGCGATCGGAGCTTGCTGCACGCCCGCCTTCTACAGCGATAAAAGCTTTGGTCAGGGCAATTTTAATTTTATTTGCATCGTAAGGGGCTACTTTACCATTACGTTTGATGGTTTTAATTGTACCTGGAGCATGCACAGTGAACTCAACAGAACTCTCGTTAGATAGCACGTGTTCGGGTTCAAGTATTTGGGCCATAGTTCCTCCAAAGAAGGTGAGTTTGCGTAAGAAAAAGGGAAAGCTTTATTTTGTTAAAACACAACATGTAGTTGTTTTTAATGTCGAGAGTTACAATATAATGTGTTTCATCGAAAATAACAAGGGCATAACTCTGGGTATAGGCTGTGGATAACATGTAGATTTATTTTCGAGTTTTCACCACCACAGCATCACTGACATTGGACAGTCCATGCGCATGAATATTTAATAAACCAAGTTGAGCATAGATTTGACTCGAGCTGCCGCCATCCAGATTAAGGGCCTGCTCACACGAAAGTGGAGCACGTTTCATCAGTTTCGAAAGCGAGGCAGTGGTCATAGGCGATCGCTCCGTCACCAATAAAACAATGTGTTTATCATCAGTAATACCCAGCGCTGTCCTCTCTGCAACACCAGGCTTTAATTTAGGCGTTTTACCATCGATTAATAAACGCGGCCCGCTCTGAATGGCAAAATCAATATGATTACTATGATTTCGATGTGATTTATAATAAGCATAATTCGAAAGATGTGGCTGATTATCAGCAATATAAAATACACCCCACCAGCTGATCGATTTTAATTTTGAATATTGATGGTCATGCCCCAAGCGTAATCCAAGAGGCTTGTATTCAGTGTCAAAAAAACCGCCATTGATTGCAATCACCGCGTTGCTATGGGTTGCAAAATCTTTCACAGAAGCACTCTGTTTTGATAAATCCCGCGCTGTAACAATGTCTAATTGCTGTTGATTTAAGTCAATTTTAAAAACATGAATGTGAGACCAAGGCACTAAGTTTCTATCGGCCATATCAATATATTCAATGCCTGGAGCGATATTTTTCCACGAGTAAGCGATAGCGAGATGACACCATGAAAAGAAAAGTAAGCAAATATAAGTCTGTATCTTGGTTTGCCTTAGCATGGTTATCTTGTATCCTTAGATGCAAATGCTTACCTCTTGAATATTAGGACTATCATGCGAAATTTAACGCCACAGATCAACCAAGATCAAAAAAAGAACGCTGAATCTTTAAATCATTTAATGAATGATGTTTTAAAGCGAGCGCACAAGCAGGGCGCAACAGATGCAGCCGTTGCAGTGAATCATGACCAAGGCTTTGGTGTGGATGTGCGGATGGGTGCTGTCGAAACCGTTGCTTTTAGTGAAGAAAAAGGCGTTAGCATAGCGGTGTATATCGGCCATAAAAAAGGAAGCGCCACCAGCAGCGATACCTCGCCAGCAGCACTGGATGCCATGGTTCATGCGGCCTATGAGATTGCAAAAGTGAGTGCCGAAGATCCATGCTCGGGTTTACCCGATGCTCACTTAATTTCACTGGACTACCCTCAGTTAGACTTATGGCATCCCTGGACAATTACGCCAGAAGAAGCAGCTGAATTAGCCCAAACATGTGAAGCACATGCACGTCAATTAGATAAACGCATCCATAATTCGGATGGGGTAAATTTTTCAACGTATAATTTTTGCCATGGTTTTGCGAATACACGAGGGTTCTCAGGCGTTGTTGAAAGCAGTCGTCACAGTATGAGCTGCTCGTTGTTGGCCCAGGAAGTTTCTAGGAATGATGGTGCAATGCAACGCGATTATGCATACACTACATCGCGTCATCCTGAGGGTTTAATGCCTATCCATGAGCTGGCTGCCCTAGCTGTAAAACGAACCACGGATAGACTATCTCCGAGGCAAATTAACACACAAAAAACACCGGTTCTTTTTTCATCTCGTGTATCAAGCAGTTTGCTTTCTTCGTTTATACAAGCCATCAGTGGTGCGAGTTTATATCGAAAAAATTCATTTTTACTGGACAGTATCGGGCAAACTATTTTTCCAAATCATATCAATATCTACGAAGCGCCGCATCTTTTAGGTGCTTTAGGCAGTACGCCATTTGATGGTGAAGGCATCATCACACGAAATAATCACTTGATTGAATGTGGCATACTTAAGCAGTATGTGTTGAATAGCTATTCAGCACGTAAACTTGGGTTACAAACAACGGCCAATTGTGGTGGTGTAGCTAATCTTACGGTGGATGCAACCGCAGGTGATTTACCCGAATTGCTTAAAACCATGGATCGAGGCTTATTGGTTACCGAGCTTATGGGGCAGGGCGTGAATGGTATTACAGGGGATTATTCTCGCGGTGCATCAGGATTTTGGGTTGAGCATGGTCAAATTCAATACCCTGTTGATGAAGTGACGATTGCGGGTAATCTCAAAGATATGTATTTAAATATTCTTGCGGTAGGTTCAGATATTAACCCATCAACAGCAACACGTTGTGGTTCTATCTTAATTGAAGAGATGACGGTGGCTGGAGGCTAATCTCATATCACCGTCATACTAGGCCTCAGATATTGAGGCTTAGTTTTTATCGCGGAAAGTAATGCGACCTTTACTTAAATCGTAAGGTGTTAATTCAACTTTAACTTTATCGCCCGTTAAAATACGGATGTAGTTTTTTCGCATGCGACCGGAGATGTGTGCAGTAACGACATGACCATTTGCAAGCTCAACGCGAAACATGGTGTTAGGCAGCGTATCAATCACGACACCATCCATTTCAATATTATCTTCTTTTGCCATTATACTCAGTTCTCAAAATACAAATCTATAAAAACAAGTATCCTGCACGAAAATAAGAAAAATCGCAAGGTTATCTCGTATAAAAGTCGAACATACATTGGTTAACCCAGGGATTGACAAGTAATTTCCTATTAAGGTGTAATGCTTGTTTGTAATTTTAACAGGGGGATGTCTTGAATATAGATAACTCAATGCCTCAGACACACCATAAGTTGATGCCTTACTTTGTTTTTATGCTTGCTACAGCATTTTATTTATACGAATTTATTTTACAGGTATCGCCAGGTGTTATGGCTACGCCCATCATGAAAACCTTTGGTGTATCTGCCAGTGGTTTTGGCTTTATTTCCGCTTTTTATTTTTATGCGTATGCCCCCATGCAAGTACCTGCCGGTTTGTTATTCGATCGCTATGGGCCAAGAAAATTAATGACCTGCGCGATTATATTATGTGCTTTAGGTTCGGTATTTTTTGCAGCGACCACAAGCATCATAGCAGCGGCTGCAGGACGTTTTCTCATGGGCTTTGGTTCTGCTTTTTCGTTTATTGGCGCGTTGGTGCTTTTGTCGCGCTGGTTTCCTCCAACAAAATTCGCCCTATTTGCCGGTGTTGCTCAATTTATGAGCTCGCTTGGGGCTATGTTTGGTGAACAGCCTTTGGCCATGCTTATTCATGCTTATGGTTGGCAAAATGCAAGTTTTATCCTGGCCGGTATCGGTTTTATTTTAGCACTTTTGTTTTGGGTGTTTATTCGTGATTACCCAGACCAAGCAACGCAAGCAACCCCAAAACATCCACTCAGCGAAGAATGGAAGCGATTACGTCTGGTCACAGGAAAAGGCTATACCTGGGTAACGGGTCTTTATGCATGCACCATATGGACACCGATTGCCGTGTTTGCAGGTTTATGGGGAATACCTTACCTGCAAGTTAAATATAACACCAGTTTACTTATTGCGTCCGGTATGTGTAGTATGATTTGGCTTGCTATCGGTCTTGGAAGCCCACTGCTGGGATGGTGGAGCGATCGCTTAAAAACACGCCGTTTTGCCCTTGGTCTCAGTGCGATTTTAGGTTTATTCGCAACCTCACTTGTTTTATATATGCCTGATATACCCATGATTTGGATGTATTTGATTTTATTTATTTTTGGCTTAGGTGCGTCCGGACAGACCGTCAGTTTTGCTGTAGTCAAAGACAATAATCATCCAAACCTTGTGGGTACCGCGTGCGGCTTTAATAATTTATCGGTTGTTATTGGTGCGGCATTTTTTCAACCCATGGTTGGCGTGGTGCTTAAGCATATTGGTGATGTACACGTGGTTGATGGTATTTCTCTCTATGGATTGCTAGGATACCAAAAAGCGTTGTTCATCATGCCTGTGTGTTATCTTATAAGCTTGATGTTTGTGCTTTTTGGTATAAAAGAGTCTCATCCAGAAAATATACACACAATAAAATAAAAAAATAAAAAAAAGGACACGTTGGTGACAATCATTTTGGGCATTGATCCCGGTTCTAGAATTACAGGCTATGGCTTGATTCGTGCCGTAGGTAACCAAGTATCGTATGTCGATAGTGGTTGCATTAGAACAACGTCCGAAGATACGTTAGGTGGTCGTTTGCTTGAAATTTTTAACGGTATACAGCAATTAACACAAGCTTTTAAGCCTGATGAAGTGGCCATAGAGCAAGTTTTTATGCATCAAAATGCTAACACAGCCCTAAAGCTGGGGCACGCTCGTGGGGCCGCTTTAGTTGCCTGCGCGGCTCAAGCACGTTGTGTCGCAGAGTATGCGCCCAGGCAAATTAAACTCGCTGTTGCAGGTTACGGCGCTGCAGATAAAGAGCAAGTTAAACAGATGGTGATGCGCTTACTTGTGCTCACACGCGCCCCACAAGCGGACGCATCGGATGCTTTAGCGGTCGCACTTTGTCACAGTCATGTTCGACGTGAGCATTTATTCAGGAGCAAATTATTATGATTGGTTGGCTCAAAGGAAACGTGATTGATAAGCGGGAACCTGGAAAAATCGTGCTTGATGTACAAGGTGTTGGTTACGATGTCGAAACATCACTGCCAACGTTTTTCCAACTTGAGACCATGAACACACCGATAAGTTTGCATATTCATACGTTGGTGCGTGAAGATGCGCTTATTTTATATGGTTTTTTAGCCTTAGATGAACGACATTTATTTCGAGCCTTGATTCGTGTCAACGGGGTAGGACCCAAGCTTGCGATTTCTATTTTATCCAGCATCAAGCCCGATGAGTTTGTACGCTGTATCCGACAAGAAAACGCCGCATTGCTGACCAAGTTACCTGGAATAGGCAAAAAAACAGCGGAGCGTTTGATTGTTGAGATGAAAGATAGGCTTCAAAATGCAGATTATTTATCAAGTGATGTTGCAGTGGATGCAGTACCTCGACACTCAGATGAGGCTGTTAAAGCATTAGAAGCGTTAGGCTACAAACCTCAAGAAGCGAACAAAGTCATTCAAAAGCTGGATGATGGTCAAAAAACATGTGAACAATTGATTCGGGAGGCGTTACAAAGCTTGGCTGTTCGATAATGCGTTGCCATGAGGAGAGCCACACGGAAAATAAACCCTGACGATTAAGCCACGATGTTGCTCGGGCGTACTAAGCTCGATACGGGCATGATGCAGTTCGCATATCTGTTTAACGATGGCGAGTCCGAGCCCACTTCCTGATGTCTTGTTGCCCAGTACACGAAAAAATCGCTCAAACACGCGGGTCGATAGGGCTTCGGGAATACCCGGGCCGTTATCGGTTACTTCAAGTATAACGTGCTGGTGATCAGGAGCGGGTTGAACCCGAACTAAAATCAATCCTTGTTCACCTGTATTTGTATATCGAATAGCATTGTCGATGAGATTTCTGATTAAAATACAAATGGCTGTCACGTTTCCTTGGAAACTCGGTGTCGTTTGATCAGCCTCAAATTCAAGTTCGGCATGTTTCTTAAGCGCTACCGGCGTCATCATTGCCAAAATTTCACGTGTTACACGGATTAAATCAACCGGCTCAAAACCTGTTAGATTAGGCGTATCCGGAACCAAACGACTCATGGTTAAAAGTTGCTGGACAATATGTGTACTTCGATTCACGCTGGTGATGAGTTTGGTCATTGCCGTGTTTTTTTCTTCTAAATCATGCGTGTTGAGTGCAACTTGAGCTTGTGTTTTGATAGCTGCAAGTGGGGTTTTAAGTTCATGCGCCGCATCAGAGGCAAATCGTTTTTCACGCTCAAAGCCTTCTTGAAGACGAAAGAAGAGCTTATTAAGCTCATCAATCATCGGTTTAATTTCTTCGGGAATCGCATCTAAACTAACGGGGTCGAGATGAGTAGGGACCCGAGATGCCACTTCTTTCGTCACACGATCAATACTCAGTAATCCACGTCCAATAATAATCCAAATCAGCAGACCTGATAGAGGGAACGTAAGTAACATGATATATACATCATCACGTGTGATACGTTGCGCTAATTCGTTTCGTATCTCATCACGTCTGGATAAAATTAATTGTGATCCCGAAGGCTTATCGAGTGCGTTAAAAACAAGGGTATCTAAATGTTCCTGAATATCTTTTCGATCTAAATAATAATTACCCACCACGGTAAGTGACGTTGTTAGAGCAATCGCCAACAACAAATTAACCAGAAGAAATTTTCGAATTGAATGTTTCAAGTCATGCCCCCAAGCTAATCTTATAAAGCAGCATCGGTATCTTTTTCGGCGATGTATCCTATACCACGAATCGTACGAATAAAATCTGCGTGCAATTTTTTTCTTAAATTATGAATATGCACTTCAAGCACATTGCTATCGACGTCATCATCCCAACCGTAGATGCTTTGCATAAGCTGCTCACGCGACAAAGCATGACCTGCGTTTTCAATTAATTTTTGAAGCAACGCAAACTCGCGGCGAGAAATATTTATTTCTGTGTTGTTGAGTAAAACGGTATGAGCTAATGGATCGAGCGTGATATTTTTATACTTAAGAAGGGGGTCAGCGCGTCCTTGAGAGCGTCGAATAAGCGCTCGAATACGTGCACTTAGCTCGTTCAAATCAAACGGTTTGAACATGTAATCATCGGCGCCAGCATCCAAGCCAGCAATACGATCTTCGACAGATTCACGTGCCGTTAAAATAATGACAGGGGTCTTGTTTCCGGCTTGACGGATATTTTTTAATAAACTAAGTCCTGGTAATGTAGGCAAACTTAAATCCAAAATAACCAGCTCAAATGACTCAGTTTTTAGAGCTAGGCGCGCAGATTCACCATCTTTAAGCCAATCAACCACGTAGCCAAATTGGGTAAGTCCGGTTTTAACTGCATCACCCAGCAACTCATCATCTTCTATAAGCAACAGTCGCATGACAATCCTTTGCTTTAAATTTGCTTTATGAACGTTCTTGAATTTGTTTTTTTAATGTTTTATGTGAAGCCACAGGTTCTTTGACATGCTTGGCAAGGTATAAGGCTTGGAACAAGACAAACACGAACGTAAATCCAGCACCACCAAATAATTTAAAATTCACCCATGTTGGTGTATCAAAATGATAAGCGATATAAAGATTCGTAAATCCCATAGCCAGAAAAAAAACGGTCCATGCGTAACTTAAGCGACGCCAAATTTGAACGGGCAGGAAGATATTATGTTCCATAATTTTTTGAATGACCGGTTTTTTCCCAATAAAAACCGAACCAAAAAAAACTAAGGCTGATAACCAATAAATCACCGTGGGTTTCCATTTAATAAACCAGGGATCATGAAAAATAAGCGTTGCACCACCTAAAACACAAATCAGCACGAGACTAATAAGATGTAATTTTTCATAACGCTGGTATTTTAAGCGGAAAAATATGACTTGAATAACCGAAAGAACCATGGCAGCAGCGGTTGCTGTATAAATGTCAAACCATTTGTAACATAAGAAAAAAATTAAAATAGGGAAAAAATCAAACAATAATTTCATGGATTAATAATTCATATTAAGATTGATGTTTTAAGTATAACACAGCAACGAGGGTTGTCGCACTTGATTCTAGGAGCCCACTAATGGTGATAACTCCCATTATCACCATTAGCTAAAATAACGGTTTGTGTAGCTAATAACCTCATGTTTTCCCAAACCATCTGTTCGAGCTATCTGCACGTCTTCTTGATTTGAAACGCATTTCCAGGTCTGTTGGTTATAACTGTAACGTTCATTTTTTTGAATAAAAACATTCATGGAATAAATTCCAATATTTTTTTCAGCTTGCTTGGCTCGTGCGGAATAAAAAACGAAAGCTTCGATGTTATCTGCTCTCATATCAGATCCAAGTAACTGACTGGCCGTGTACGATGTTTTTGATGAAATATCATGTTGATATTTGGTAAACGGTAATTTTGTCAGATCAACGCCTTGATTTGTTTTTATGCACACATTAAATGCAGTTAATAATGTATCGACATAACCAAGATTGGCCTCAGTATCTTGATTGAACTTCAATCGATAATAAGCGACTTCCGTGAGTGCTGTTTTAATATCCAACGAACCATACCACAGCGATGGCTCAAAAATTCGCCCAAATCGTGAGCCATATTCAAGTGGCGGATAACGAAAAGGTGTAAATATTAATGGATCTAAGATATTCGTCTGAATCGTAGGTTTAGAGCTATCTAATAGCTCTTCGAGTATGTCATATTCTTCTAACGTATCAACAAGATCTCGCGAATTTAAAATATGCTGTGCTTCAACCACCCTCCAAGGCTCTTGCTTGAGATCACAAATATACTGAGCGCCCTCACAAGCATCCCAAATACTCACAGCTTACCTCGCATGGCATCTAAATAATTAAGCACAAGAACCAATCCTTGAACACGTTTCATCTTATCTATAGGTTTTTGATGGTTAAAATACGCATTCTTACTCTGGAGCCACGCGCGTGCTTTGTCATGATGGTTTCCAATCAAAGCATTTAAGCTTCTATAGATACGTAAAAGTAAAAGCGCTAACTCCCCTTCTTTGCTGTTGGGTGATATCAACTTTTTACCTTGGTGAAGACGTGTGGCGCTCGACTCGCTGATACCAATAATTTCACTTAAATCTTTCCCTGATAAGTGTAAGAACGATGTCATGTTGATAAGTGCTTTACTTAACACGCGTTCTTTATCTGTTGAAATAATCTGTAGTTTATTCATGCTATCAATCTCTCCCGCCCTCTCCTGCTTGATTTATTTCATATTAAATCATAGTATTATTTAATTTCATAAGCAAGATAAGACATGAGTCACACAAATATACCACAACCACTTTTTGATACACTTGAGCATCTTCAAGAGCAAGCACACGACGTTCAGTTTTGGCGCTACCTCGATTCGGCCTATTGCCTCGATGATATCGTCATGGCTGCCCGATTTTTACAAGCTTACAAAGGCAGCCAAGGTACGTTTAATGCTTACAGACGTGAGGTGGAACGTTTTTTGCATTGGGCTGTATTAATCGCCGAAAAAAATTTAAGTCAATTAGGACGTGAAGACATTGAGGCATTCATTGAGTTCTGCCAAAAACCACCTAAAAACTGGATTGGAACCTCGAAACCTGCACGTTTTATATTAAAAGATGGTCAACGTATACCAAATCCTGCTTGGCGCCCTTTTGTTGCTACCGTATCAAAAGCAGCACATAGACGTGGCCAAACACCCGATATAAAAACGTTTGAGCTCTCTCAAGCATCACTCAATGATTTATTTGCGATACTCAGCAGCTTTTATCAGTACCTTGTGCAAGAAGAGCATGCACGTGCTAATCCTTTTGCATTGGTACGTCAAAAAAGCCGGTTTATTCGTAAAATCCAAGGTGCGAGCAAGATCAGACGTTTGTCTGAGCTGCAGTGGCAATACATTGTTGAAAATACACGAAAACTCGCTGAGACATCCCCTGCCGAACACGAACGAACCTTGTTTATTTTGTCGGCTCTTTACGCGATGTATCTTAGAATTTCTGAACTCACGGCAAGCCCGCGTTGGGCACCACAGATGAATCATTTTACACGTGATGGGGATGGTAATTGGTGGTTTACTACGGTCGGCAAAGGCAATAAAGAACGAAAAATAGCCGTCAGTGAAGCCATGCTTGAGGCGCTCAAGCGCTGGCGGAAATATTTAGGTTACTCCCCCCTGCCATCCCCTGCCGATTATACCCCGCTTGTTCCGAAGAATCGTGGACGTGGTCCGATTACCAGCACCAATCAAATTCGAATATTAGTTCAATATGCTTTCGATGCAGCCATCGAGCAATTGCATCATGATAATCTATCAGAAGAGGCAGAAACGTTATATGAAGCAACGGTGCATTGGCTAAGGCATACGGGCATATCAGATGATGTTAAAACTCGACCACGTGAACATGTTCGTGATGATGCTGGACATAGCTCGAGTGCAATTACTGATAAATATATTGATATTGAATTACGTGAACGACACGAGTCGGCACGAAAAAAACGTATTGTTGATGATGAATTTATTTAACCGACATGAGGCTATGTATGACAGGCATTAAATCTGACGCAAGAAGCCCTGGCCCGCCTTGATTTTTAAGTGCCATATCACCCGCCTCAGCATGTAAAAGAACCCCCATTTGAGCGGCTTGCCACGGGGTTAAACCTTGCGCCACAAGGCCTGAAATCACACCACTTAATACATCGCCCATGCCTGCTGAAGCCATGCCAGGGTTTCCTGCGTGGCATATACGTGGTGCTTCGCTCTCTGTGTATACCAAGCTCCCGGAACCCTTCAAAACAAATACGCCGCCGAAGCGTGCTTGAAGTGCCTGTATGGTTTGAACGCGATTTGCCTGAACCTCTGCAACACTTATTTTTAATAAACGTGCAGCCTCACCTGGGTGCGGGGTAAACACACAAGACTGACGTGGAACCCAGTCATCTTGTTTTTTAGCAAGCCAATTGAACCCATCTGCGTCGATTAATAGAGGTACTAATAGAGGCACCGTAGACGTCGATTGCTCACATACGGCATGATAGAAATTTTCTGACCAGTCACTGCTTCCAAGACCTGGACCTAAAACCAACATCGTGGCACGTGCAAGACATGTTTGGAAGGCTTCATCATCAGGTGTGTTTAAGCCATAACATAAAAGTTCAGGTCGACCACTCACAACGGCCGCCACATGTTCCGGGCGCGTGACGACGGTGACAAGCCCTGCTCCAACGCGTAACGCGGCTTCGGCTGCAAGCCTTGCTGCTCCGGGCATCCCATAATCACCACCTATAACAAGCACATGACCAAACGAACCCTTGTTGGCATCCTGCATCCGAGGTGCAAACCAGCCCTTCATCTTAGAAAACGCCAAAGTCTGTAAGGCCATGATTAATACACTCCAAACGTTAGTAATTAAACGATGCGGTCATGTTACTCATGTATTCGTCAATGTTTGTCGCTGTACTGGCAAACATACTGCAACCAAGTAGCGTTGTCGCAAAACCAAACCCTCCAAGGACCACACCAGGCATCGTAAGTCCAGCAAGATTAAGCGCTGCGAAGGCAATCGCAACCGCGGTAATACCCAATGCTGTAATAAAAGCACTGAGCATAAACATATCATGGCTAGCCCCAGCATGTGGTGGCTCAATTGTTTCAGATACTTCAGCAGAGATGAAGGTATTTGGACGAATTAGCGCAGAAATTGCATCAAACGCCTGTTTGTTTTCTACATCTGCTTCTAATTGGGCTCTATCGGCAGCTTCTCTTGTAGATGCAGCCTGGACCGTTTGTTTTATGACCTTATCCAAAGTCTCACGGGCCTTTTCAAGATCATCATAAGCCTCATGAAAGCAGGCAATATCTTGTTTAATTTTTGTCGTGTACGAGCCATAATTTTTTTTGGTCATGAGCTCGTTTATAGCTTTTATCTCTTTTTTAAGTTGCTCTACATCTTCTGTACGTGCAACCCAATGATTTTCTGCGTTAGCAAATGCTTTTTGCGCTTCAAGTGCGCGATTGTTCTTAACATGATCATAACCGGCATCTAATTGCTTATGTATATGAACCGTGATGGTATTTAAATACTTGTTAGTATCTTCAATTAAAGCCTCAATTAAAACTTCCAGTAAGCTCATGATTTACTCCAATGATTAACGCCTGATTTTTTTGATAGTAATGTAATAAACGCTTCATGCTCAGTAAGTTCTTGCTCTGTTGCCAATAGAACAGGTGAGGTACTTGATAAAACCTGGGATTGCTTGGTAAGTTTTTGGTTTGTTCCGGTATTATTATTTTCTTCATTTTCGCCAAATAACATGGCTTGGCCACCCGTCATGGCAAGATAAACAAACCCTAAAAGCTCGGAGTCAAGTAATGCACCATGGAGTTTACGGTGACTGTTCATCACGTCATAACGTTTGCAAAGCGCATCTAAATTATTACGCTGGCCAGGATGTTTTTTCTTGGCTAATACAAGTGTATCTAAAATAGAGCAGTGCGATTCAAGCGTTTTACCCCAAGATGCACGCGTTAATTCAGCATTTAAAAAACCGACATCAAACGGTGCATTGTGAATAATCAGTTCAGCGCCATCAATAAAACGTATAAAATCTTCCATGATTTCATGAAATCGAGGCTTATCTTGTAAAAATTCATTGCGAATACCGTGAACCTTTGCAGCATCCTCATCAATGGCTCGATCTGGATTTAAATAAACGTGAAATTGTTCACCCGTGAGTTGACGATCGATGAGCTCTAAACAACCGATCTCAATAATCCGGTGACCTGCAGCATGGCCTATGCCTGTGGTTTCTGTATCTAACACAACTTGGCGTAACATGAGATTAAGCCTCCTTTGCTAAAAGCGCATCAATAGCGCCGGTGGCGAGCTGATCAGCTATTTCATTTTCAGGATGACCCGCGTGGCCTTTGACCCAGTGCCAATGAATTTCATGTTGCGTGGCCAGGTTATCTAATGCTTGCCAAAGATCGGCATTCTTAACAGGTTCTTTTTTTGAATTACGCCAACCCTTTTTTTTCCACTGAGCCATCCAGCTCAGCATACCTTGGCGCAAGTATTGTGAATCGGTGTATAAATTTACGGTACATCGTTGCTTTAAAGCATTTAAACCTTCGATTGCTGCTTGCAGCTCCATACGATTGTTTGTCGTATGTGGCATATTACCAGAAATTCTTTTTTCTTTACCATGATAGCGAAGTAAGGCACCCCAGCCACCCGGTCCTGGATTTCCTCGGCATGCACCATCTGTAAAAATTTCGACAGTCATAGTGTTCCTCAATGCTGTGATCAATACTATGGTCGGAATTATACCATACCCCATCACCATATCCCATCTAAGGATAATCTCGTTATTCTATAATATTTATGCTAGGATTTATGCTAGGTTTTATTAATAACTTAATGGTATAGGTATTGTGTGGAAGTAACGAAACATCAACATCCTCCTGCGCTTCATGTATTTTTTGCTACCGAAATGTGGGAAAGATATGGCTTTTATGTTGTTCAAACGTTACTTGCGCTTTATTTATCTCTCTTCTTTTCCTGGCCCGATAAACGGATTTACGCACTCATTGGCTCATTCACTGCGCTCACGTACATATCCCCTGTTTTAGGCGGTTGGATGGCCGATCATTTAATTGGACAGAAAAGAGCAACGTTGCTTGGCGCCTACGTTTTATTATTCAGTTATTTATTTTTAAGTCTTTATGCCTCAGACAACAGTTTACCTTATGCTCTGGCCGGTATGGCCGTGGGGACGGGTTTATTAAAGTCTAATATTTCATCGTTACTAGGTAACCAATATCCCGAGCACTCAGCAAGTCGAGAACGTGGTTTCACCATATTTTATATGGGCATTACAAGCGGTATTATCCTAGGAACAACACTCCCCAGTTATTTAAGTCGTCATTTTGGTTGGTCTGTGTCTTTTATGAGTGCAGCTATTGGCGTTTCATTAGGCATTCTTATTTTCTCTTTTGGTATTAAATACTACCGTATTCGAGACTATAAACCCTATCAGTACAGCGCCAAACGAACGCTTCAGGCATTCTGCATGATTCTATTTTTATGGGGTATTTCTGTTTTAATTATGCGCCTACCTTCACTTGCAGACAGTGTTTTTATCGCAGTGACTGTTTTTTCTTTAGGCTATCTTGTGTATTGCGTACGACAAGAAGAATCATCACAAGGGCGAAAGACCCTTGTGATATTACTCCTCTGCGTTATTTCAGCCATGTTTTGGGCTTTTTATTTTCAGATGTTTTTATCACTCACGCTCTTTATATCACGCATTATTCAACCCAACTTATTCGGGCTACCGTTTCCACCGCCTTCTTACGTTGCAATCCAAAGTGTTGGTATGATTATGATCGGTTTATTTTTATCACGAAAAAAAATAGATGCTTACGCCTTTCAGAACACGATTAGGGCAGGCAATAAATTTTTATTATCCATGATTGTCATGACGTGTGCGTATGCACTGATTGTCTTTGTCGCTCATATCAGCACCCAGCAACAAGGATTATTATCGCCCCTATGGATTATTCCTGCTTATCTTATGATATCGCTGGCTGAACTGCTTTTGTCGCCTGTGGGGTTGTGTGCCATCACGGTACTTGCTAATCGAAATCGGGTGAGCACGATGATGGGAATATTTTTTGTTTCTTTAGGTATCGGTGGATTTTTATCTGGAAAGTTTGCGACGATCACCGCTATTCCATCAGGTGATATCTCTCTTTTGATGCTGAAACAGCATTATGAAGCATCGTTCATCGTTATATTAGAAATATTAGCAAGTTTTACGGTATTATGTATTGGCTTGAATGCGCTTATCAAGCGCTTAATGAACAGCTGTTTGATTCCACAAGACACATAACCCGAGGCATGGCTTCGGGAAACTGAAACGTATCAAATTCTTTGCGAGTAACCCAGCGTAAATCCAATTGAGATTCATGACAGCCAGCATGGCCGGTGTACTCATCAACTTTAAATACATGCAAACAAACCGTTTTTTTAGGGTAGCAGTGCATCACTTTCCCAAGAAAGCTATATTTTTCAACAACAATTCCGACTTCTTCAAACACCTCCCGCTTGAGTGCTGCTGATGGGGTTTCATCTGCTTCAAGTTTACCGCCAGGAACTTCCCACATACCACCATGATCAACATTGAACGAACGCCTCGTGATCAAGATACGATCAGAGGCATCCGTTATGAACGCAAGGGCTACATGCATCATGATAAACGACCATGGCATAACTTATATTTTTTATTGGAACCGCATGGGCAAGGATCGTTTCTACCAACCTTATTCGCTCCCAATACATTTTCATCTTGAGGATGAACAAGCTTCAGTGGTTCAATATGTTCAGCGCGACGCTGTTCTTCAACTGCATTAACATCTTCAGGCAACGATACTTCAACCGAAAGTAAAAGTTTAACAATATCAAACTTTAAATTTTCTAAAAACGTTGTGAAAAGTTCAAACGCTTCTCGTTTATACTCTTGTTTTGGATCTTTTTGAGCATACCCTCGCAAGTGAATGCCTTGCCTTAAATAATCCATCGCAGACAAATGTTCACGCCAATGATGATCCATGCTTTGCAATAAAATAGATTTTTCAAATTGAACCAGCATATCTCGACCCAAGGTATCTTCTTTGTGTTGATAATGTGCTTTTGCTAACGTATGAAGACGTTCTTTGATTTGTTCCGGCTGAATACTATGATCTTCTTCAAGCCAATCAGCGAGT
>Ga0100380_10000731_pt1 | contig 36391 bp, 32 predicted proteins | sample CryGeymeta201504_FD_80417 | JGI IMG/M metagenome (GOLD analysis project Ga0100380, IMG submission 80417) | Groundwater microbial communities from Crystal Geyser aquifers in Utah, USA - Crystal Geyser metaG 2015-04 | ecosystem: Environmental > Aquatic > Deep subsurface > Groundwater | place... | reverse complement strand
TGTCCGAGCTGATATAGTTAAGGATACTAACAATCTGCGCTTCAGAATAGGCAACATCCGGCATCATAATGCTGTTGTATTCTTTGAAGATAGCCACCGCATCTGTATCACCACTTTTTATGACCGTTGTTGAGGATTTAATAAACGGAACCAGCCATTCCTTACTTCTTTTCTGGTTTATCCCCGACAAATCCGGTCCTACCAACCTGCCTTTTCCAATAGTATGGCAGGCAGCGCAGGTTGTTTTAAAAAGTTGTTCACCTTCATCAGCTCTGCCAATGGTAAACAAAAATATTCCAACAATCAATAATATGGAGTTCATTAGGTTCTTGTTCATGAAAAACAGGATTAGAATTCGGAGGTAAAAATATTACTATTTTATTCTCTATTGTCTTTTTTTATGATTGCGGTCATAATTTAGATTTATTCTAAATATCTGTAGAATAGATTCAAATGTTTTATATTATGTTTGTTAAAGTTATAATTATTGATCTATTAAATCTTACGGATTGTTTAATTATGTTTACTATCATATATTTTCAGCATTATTGGACTGGAAAAAGTCAGGTTCACATCAATTAAATAAAAAATAAAGAAATATTTTTCTGTCCAATTGCCGGTTAACCGACACGATCCAAAACTTTTTATAAAACAAAGCAATTATTTTTACCTTATTTTGATAAATAATAGTGGACACATCTATCCACTATATAAATTAAATAACTACCTTTGCCTCCTAAATAAGATAATTTGTTTTCAAAATCTTGCGAATACGGAATAAGGGCTTCAATTTACATTGCTGAACAATCGCTATTGGACAAAAAAGTAAGCTTAAAAGAGGTGGCCAAAGCCATCAATTCGCCGGAGGCTTACACTTCAAAGATATTGCAACAACTTGCCTTAAATAAAATTATACACACGGATAAAGGACCAACAGGTGGATTTTCGATGGACAGAACCGTGATTGAAGAAGTAAATTTAGCCGCAGTTGTATTCGCGATTGATGGCGACAATGTTTATCATGGTTGTGGTTTGGGATTGCCCAGTTGCAGTGAAAATATGCCCTGCCCTGTACACGCTCAATTTAAAGGAATAAGGGAAGATCTAAAAATTATGCTTGAAACGACAACGATGAAATCTTTAACACTGGGCTTGGTCAGGGGATTAACTTTTTTGAAAAGGTAAAAAATTTCTAATTAATAGTGGGTATACTTATCCAATAATATAAACAAATTAAATCTAACGCAATGAATACATTACAGGAACAAATTATCGGTGAATTGGTAGCGAAAGACTACCGCACAGCATCGGTTTTTAAAAAATACAGAATAGATTTTTGCTGCCAGGGCAACACAACCATCCATGATGCTTGTGAAAAGAAAAGCATCGATGCCGGAATAGTGCTAAAGGACCTGGATGAAGTTGCCCGGGAAAAAGGAAGTACAATCGATTATCAAACATGGCCATTGGACTTGCTGGTCGATTATATCGTGAAAAAGCACCACCGGTATGTGGAAGAAAAATCCGTGGAAATAAAACCATATCTGAATAAAATATGCGAGGTTCACGGCGAACGTCATCCCGAACTTTTTGAAATTAATGCTCTTTTTAATGATTCCGTTGGAGTACTGGCTCAGCATATGAAGAAAGAAGAATTGGATTTGTTTCCTTATATCCAAAAAATGGTACAAGCCAAACATGAAGGCACTAAAATAGTTGTGCCTGGCTTTGGCAGCATTGAAAACCTGATAAGAATAATGGAGGAAGAACATACCATCGAAGGTGACCGTTTTAGAAAAATTGAGGAGCTAAGCAATCATTATACAACACCTGTAGATGCCTGTAATACCTACCGGGTAACGATTGCATTACTGAAAGAATTTGAAGAGGATTTGCATTTGCATATTCATTTGGAGAATAATATTTTGTTCCCCAAGTCTATTAAATTGGAGAAAGAATTAATTTCATACTAACCTTAAAACATTGTAAGTGATGAAAAAAGAAAATATAATAACCTTGGATGTGAGACCCATCCTGGCATCTGGCACCGACCCTTTTGTCACCATCATGTCGGCTCTCGATAAACTCCCTGCCGGGCATACCCTGGAAATTGTCAACTCGTTCGAGCCTATCCCACTTCTAAATAAGCTGAAAAAAGAGGGCTATGATTACGAAACAGATCGCTCAGATATTTCTGTAGTACATACCTTTATTGAAAAATTGGAAAATCAATCTGTTGAAGAAATCAAGCCGGCTCCCATGCGTAAATCCATGTCGTTTGAGGAATGTGAATCCAAATTCAAAGGGTGCATGGTGGAGTTGGATGTGCGCCACCTGGAGATGCCCATGCCGATGGTTACCATTCTCGAATCGCTTGAAACATTAAAAGAAGGAGAGGCATTGTTTGTCCACCACCAAAGGTTACCACAGTTCCTGTTGCCCGAATTGGAAAACCGACGTTATATCTGGGCTTCAAAAGTAGTGGATGAAGGCAATACCAAATTGATAATCTTTAAGTAATGCAGCCGGGTTTAAGTACTAAAAACGCACCTTCTATCTGGGTGGTGGCGCCTCATTTTCTGGTGGGCACCCTGATTTTTTTAATCGCCACCACTATGCTGGCTTTCAATCAGGACGCCTTGTTAAACTATCACATTAGTGGACCCGTATTGGCGATTGTTCACCTATTGATACTGGGATGGATCACCACGGTCATATTCGGCGCACTTTATCAGCTGATTCCTGTCATCATGGAAGTAAAGCTTTACAGCGAAAGACTGGCATACATCTCACTAGTCAGTCTTCTTTCCGGGCTAATTATCATGGTGTTGTCTTTTTTGGATTTCCGCTTTCAACTGACATTGGGATTCGAAATTGGCGGATCATTGGTTTTTAATGCCATGGTATTGTTTGCTGTCAATACTTTGAAAAGTGCCGCCAGAGCTGAAAAAAAGTCCATACATGGGTTGTTTATTCAGACATCAGTTATTTATTTGATACTTACGGTACTCATGGGACTTTTTATACTTTTCAACTTGTCGTATAATGTGATACCCATACCACATACCACTTTGTTGGCTGTTCATTCAGCACTGGGACTGGTGGGGTGGTTTATGATGCTCATAATAGGTGTGGCTTCCAAGTTGATGCCCATGTTTCTAATCGTACACAAAACAAAATTGGCCTGGTTGAAAATGGCCTTTTGGTTTCTGAATGCAGGTATTTGGATGGTGATGATCAACGCTTTTTTCTTTTCTTTCAACTTTTACCTTAATCTGATTTCATTGGTTACCATTTTAACGGGATTGTTGTTGTTTTTAAGATTTAACATGGATGTCTTTACAAGGCGTTTGAGGCGAAGATTGGACATCGGGATGAAACTGTCGGTGGTTGGATTGTCGTTTCTGACCCTGAGTATCATTGCTTTTATACTGTTGTTTTTCAATAACGGAGCAATTCCGCTTCCCGGAGGCAGGATGGAAATCATTTTCGGTGTGTTGTTGTTCTATGGCTTCTTTTCAGGATTAATTCTGGGGCAAACGTACAAAACCCTGCCATTTATTATTTGGCTGTTTCACTATCAGTCGATGGTGGGAAAGGCCAAAGTGCCCATGCCTGCCGATTTGTACAAGCATAAATTGGCCGAATTCCACCTATATACTTTTATTGCCAGTCTGGTTTCGCTTATAACGGGACTGGCATTCTCCATTGAATGGCTGGTGATGACTGGCATCTTGTTGATGGTGATTACCGCAACCCTTTATTCCCTTAATACCATTGGAATGATTTTTCATAATAAAAAGCAACTAACATGATACAAAAGACTTTTAATGCCGAGGAAACCAAAGTACTCGAACTTTTAAAACAAATTCCTGACCCGGAAGTTGAAGTCAATATTGTCGATTTGGGTTTAATTTATCACATACGTAAGGATGATGAAGCCAAAACCCTGGAAATAGATATGACGCTAAGCACACCCGGATGTCCTGTGGGCGACACCATCATTCAGCACGTTCAAAATCTGCTTGACATCAATTATCCTGATTTTAATGTAAGCGTTAACCTGATCTGGGAGCCTGAATGGACCCCGGATTTTATCACTCCTGAAGGAAGAGAACAACTGTACTAACCAATTTCAATGCAGTTTTCGAAAGTCGTTGGGTATACCGACAGGACGATTATTTTCCTTGCTCAAAATTCTTCTAAAAAACCTCTATGACTGGCGCGCGTTTAGCGATAGCGTAACGCGTGACAATTATACCCCTCCACTCCTTTAGTGCCTTCGCTAAAAAAGTGCAAATGGCGGTACTTGTCTGTCATGTCGACAGAATGTAGCGAAGCCTGCCCTAACAAACAACCCATAAACACATTAAACCCCTTGGCAGGCAAGCGAAATGACGAGACATCTCCTCTAAAACAATATGAATGAAACAACTGTCCATAATAAAGCACCCCCGATGTCAAGCCAATAAAATAATTTCCTAGATTTACCCCACCAAACACCCTATGATCCATTTGCAATGAAAAATGAAACCGATTTAACTAATTTTAAACGATTGAAAATGGGTATGTTATGATGTATAAAGAGGTAAAAAAAAGGGTGCTAACGAAATAAATGCTAGAGTTGGGTATACCCACTCGTTATGCCCTATATTAAGGAAATCATGATAAGATTAATTACAATATTAATATTTGCTGGCCTGAACTTGATAGTTTCAGCACAATCCTGCATTCCTGAATACATTGGTTTTTATCTTCAAAGTCAAGTAGACAGCTTTCAAATTAATTATCCTGGTTGCACTGAAATAGAAGGAGATGTTTATATTTCAGGTAATGACATAACAAACCTTGAAGAATTGCAAGTTTTAACATCTATTGGAGGTGAATTACGAATTGAAAATACTTCATCATTGGTTAGCCTCTATGGTTTAAATAATATTTCCTTTATAGGAAAGAGCCTTTATATTGAAGACAATGACTCACTTATTGACTTTTTAGGCTTAGCCGGATTGATTCACATTAACGAATCGTTAATAATATTAAAAAATCCAAGTTTAAGCAGCCTATCAGGCCTTAACAATTTAACCACCATCGGTGAAAGCATCAATATTGGTTGTTCTGGGTATTATTGGAAAGGAAACCCATTATTAAATAATCTTTCCGGTCTTAATTCATTATCATCAATTGGTAATTCGCTGAATGTATGCTGGAATCATGGATTAAACGATCTTTCCGGAATCGAAAATTTAACTAATGTTGAGAATATAAACATTTCTTCCAACGAGAATCTGTCTAACCTGAACGGATTACAAGGGATAACAAATATTGATGGCTATGTCACAATCAGCTGGAACGATTCACTCAATTCTTTATATGGATTGAACAATTTAATAACCGCAGGTGATTTATCTCTTTATAGACTTCTGAGTCTGGATACTTTAATTGGATTGGAAAAACTCTCTTCAGTTTCTAATGACTTAACAATATCACTAAATGTTTCACTTAAAAGTATAGCCTCTTTGGACAGTCTGTCATACATTGGTGGAAAATTAACAATGGAGCAAAATTATAATTTGATTGATCTTGCAGGATTGGAAAATTTGACAGAAATTGGTTCAGATCTTGATATCCGCTATAATTATGCTCTTTCGAGTATAGCTGCGCTATCGTCAGTAACCTCAATTGGCGGCGATCTAATTATTCATGGTACTGCTGTAAATAGCCTTGTTGGTCTGTCCGGTGTTACATCTATTAATGGAAACCTATTAATAAGGGGTAACAATATAACCAGTCTCTCAGGCATAGAAAATATTAACGCCTCTTCGATTAATGATCTGGAAATTTCGGGGGAAAGTTTACTAACAGACTGTTCCTTCCCAAATATATGTGAATATTTATCTGATCCGAATGGTGCTGTGGATATTTACCGGAACGGAAATACATGCAATGATCCTGTACAAATAGCAAAAAATTGCGGTATCACCTTACCGTGTCTACCTTATGGGAATTATCATTTCACCTTTCAATCTGAAGTAGACAGCTTTCAAACCAATTACCCCAATTGCACAGATCTAAATGGAGATTTATTCCTACATGGTGGATGGGGCGGTGGAACAGGTAATTTCACGAATTTAGATGGGTTAAGTGTTGTCACATCAATTGATGGAATGCTTGGAATTTCCGGGGCATATATTTTGACAAACCTCTCAGGTATTGACAACATAGATGCTGCCTCAATATCAGACTTATATATCAATTATTGTCCGTTATTGTCGGACTGCGAAGTTCAAAGCATTTGTGACTATTTAGCAAATCCAACGGGTAATGTTTATATAACTGATAATGCATTTGGATGCAACAGCCTTGAAGAAGTCCAGAATGCCTGTGAAACTGTTTCTTTTCAGGAACATGACCTCGAAGCTCTTATTAAAGTATACCCAAATCCTGCAAACCAATATCTGTTTTTAGATAATCGAAGCAGCCATCAAATCGACAAAATAATAATCTATAATACAATGGGGCAAATTGCCTATTCGCAGGATTATGATAGACCAACGATTCATATCTCGGAATTAGATCAGGGAATTTATATACTAGAGATAATCGCTGATGATGTAAAAACAAGATTGAAGTTTGTTGTTGGAGATTAAAATACAGGGCATAACAAACATAATACTTTATGGTGGGTTAGGTTATGAACCTGCCTGCCGGCAGGCAGGAATGAGTATTTTAGTTTCACTTGTCTGCCGCAGGCATGAAATATAAATCATCATGGACAGAAAGATTTGTCTTTGAAAGTCCGCCACAAAGCATATGCATGCCCGTTGGGCGTCATTGTAAAATCGACACCGATAACAAAAAACACTAAATTTGACGCATCAAGAGAAACATAATGGATAATATACAGAGGAAACAGATTATTGAAAACGCGAAGACATTTTTTAGAAATGAAATTGTTCAAAGCCACATTGACGGAGCCTGCAAAAGAGCTAGTAAATTATCAGAATATAATGTAAACCCTTTTTTATTCAAGTATTTAGCAAACTTTTTGACAGGAAATGATGATTCAGAAAGTATTGCAAGAGCCTTAGTGCTTCCAAGAATTTTAGGTTCTTCGATTAACACCTCATTTGGAATGAAAATCCAAAGTTTGATAAGCTCACTTTTCCAAGGTTTGGGTTCAACGACACAAGGAATCGACATTGAATTTATTGATGCAATTGACGGTAGAAAGAAATATTGCCAATTAAAAGCTGGCCCAAATACAATAAATCACGATGATGTAACCACTATCATTAATCACTTTAACGGTGTTAGGACTTTAGCAAGAACAAATAATCTTAACGTTGGAATAAATGATATGATTGTTGGAGTTGTTTATGGGGAAGCAGAAGAACTAAGTTCTCATTACAGGAGAATTGGAAATTCATATCCTGTAATTATAGGGAAAGATTTTTGGCATAGACTAACAGGAAAAGATGATTTTTATTTTGAATTAATTGATGCAATTGGGGAAGTTGCATTGGAGGTAGATGCAAGTAAGGTCGTTGAACAAACAATTAAAACTTTAGCTTTAGAAATCGAAGAGAAGTACAAATAACACCTACTTTCTGATAGTGTAAAATTCATTCAAAAACTTTACAACAGTATATCCAACTTCAGTTCCTAAATTAACAGGAACAGCGTTCCCAATTTGTTTGTATTGTTGAGCCATAGAACCCTCAAAAGTCCAATTATCGGGGAAAGTTTGGATGCGAGCATATTCTCGTACTGTAAAAGGTCGAGTTTCTTCAGGGTGACATCTTTCAGTTTGTTTTTGAGCAGGACTACAAGTCAAAGTTAAACAAGGCTCATCCCAACCAATACGCCTTGCAATTCCAGTTTTTCCACCGCCTAAATGAAAACTTCCACCCATAAATTCTTTTTGAATATCAAGTGGTAAATCACGCCAATATCCTTTTTGAGGCACTAAATCTAAAACAGCTTTTTTGCTTTGCGGGTATTTTGCACCAGGCGACTTTGAAACATTTGTATCGTAAAGTTCACCTTTCTTTAAAGCATCTTTCAAACTATAGATTTTATTGTGCGGTTTCGGATATTCATATTTCAACTCAATGTCTTTTCTAACACCAACCAATATTAAACGTTCACGTTTCTGTGGCACTTTATAGTTTATGGCTTTTAACACTTGGACAGGTACAACATTGTAGCCAATTTCATCTAAAATTGAAATCATTCCTTGCAAAGTTTTTCCATTTTCGTGACTAAGTAACCCACGGACATTTTCTCCAATACAAATTGGGGGATTAACTTCTTTGACAACTCTTGCAAACTCATAAAATAAAGTTCCTCTTGCATCAGCAAGACCCAGCTTTTTACCTGCGTAACTAAATGCTTGACAAGGAAAACCACCAGTTACCACATCAACTGAATTATGATATTCTGTAAAATCAAAGTCTTTAATATCGCCCTCCAAGACATTCCAGTTTGGACGATTTTTTCGCAAAGTTTGACAAGCCCATTTATCAATTTCATTTAATGCGACACATCTCAATCCGGCTTTTTCCAAACCAACTGCCAAGCCACCAGCTCCAGCAAACAATTCTAAGACAGTATATTCATTATGCGGTTCAACATAGTTAGAAACAGTATCTTCTACATCGTGACTAAAAAAATCAGCAAAAAGTGTTTCGACTTGTTCTCGTTTATAAACACGGTAATTACTCATAGGCTCACGAACAGCGGACAATTTACCTTCCCTATCCCAACGTCTAAGCGTTTCTTTGCTTTTACCAATAAGTTCGGATGCTTCGGACAGCGACAAATATTCTTTCATAACCAAGTTGTTTAACCTTATACAATGGTTACAAAATTACGACTAAAAACCAAACAGACAACAACGAACGAAAAAAAACAACGAACGCCCAACACGGGTTTGGCAAAAGCGGCGGTTTCGTGCTTCGTATGACAGTTTTTACTAAATTTGAAGTTTGGTGCTTCGAATGAAGTTTTGTGCTAAAAATCGCCACCTTCGCCAAGCCCGAAAACGTTTGCAACAAGCAAAAAAAACGACAGTGCGGAGATTAATAGTCATAATCTGAGCATAAATTGCGGAGAAAGTTTTATTTGCGGAGAATAAGATGTATATTTGTCGCATAAAATGCGGAGAATGAAAATTTATTTACACGAAAAAGAAAACTGGACAGACTTCACTTGGGATAATAAGAAAGTGATGATAAAGCTTGGTGAAGCTAGAAATCAACAGGGCAGACTTCTTGGTAAAATGGAATCACTAGGCTTTGATTTGCAGAATGAAGCGGTTTTGAATACTCTTACTTTAGATGTTATAAAATCATCTGAGATTGAAGGTGAGTTGTTGGAAATAGAACAAGTACGTTCTTCAATTGCTCGTCGACTAGGAATTGATATTGCTGGAGCAGTGGAATCGGAACGCCATGTTGACGGAATAGTTGAAATGATGCTTGATGCTACACAGAGGTATGACTTGCCTTTGACTAAAGACAGATTGTTTGGTTGGCATGCAGCGTTATTCCCATCAGGTTGGAGTAATCTATATAAAATCACAGTTGCAGACTGGAGAAAAGACACGACTGGCCCTATGCAAGTTGTGTCAGGGCCTATGGGAAAAGAAAAAGTTCACTATCAAGCTCCAAGCTCGGACAGGATAGAACCAGAAATGAAAAAATTCTTAGACTGGTTTGAAAACGAGAAAGAAACAGATCTGGTTCTAAAAGCAGCTATTGCTCATTTAGGGTTCGTGACAATTCATCCATTTGACGATGGAAACGGACGAATTACAAGAGCAATTACAGATATGACATTGGCACGTTCTGACAAAAGTATCAGACGATTCTACAGTATGTCAGCGCAAATTAGAGTCGAAAGGAAGCAGTATTATGAAAAACTTGAAAAAACACAAAAAGGAAATGCAGATATAACAGAATGGATTTTGTGGTTTTTGCAATGTTTAATAAATGCTATTGACTCCACAGATGGGACTTTATCGAAAATACTTCATAAAGCAGAATTTTGGAAAATACATTCCACCACAATGCTCAATGATAGGCAACAAAAAATAATAAACAGACTCCTTGATGGATTTGATGGAAAGTTAACAACCTCGAAATGGGGAAAAATTAATAAGTGCTCACAAGATACTGCTCTTCGAGATATTCAAGATTTGATAAAGAAGGATATCTTACAAAAAGAAGCTAGTGGTGGACGAAGTACAAATTATGAACTAAAAGAAATGCCAGGCGGTAACAAAGATGTATATACAAAATAGTCGAAGTAGTAGTAAATTCAACGGTTGCAGCCCGCTTCAACTTCATCTCAGTTTGATAAGTTTGAAGCCCGCAATCGCCTACTTTGCATATACTCAACGTTGTGCGCATGCCGAAAAAACGACACAGAAGTATTATGATTGCAAATTTGAAAAGAGAAAAAATGGAAAATGCCAACCCACAAAAGCAAGATTTTGGCAGCCTATCCTTGCCACCGTCCCTGCCTGCGCCGAAGCTTCGGCAGGCAGGTCTTCGCTACCAATCACATGATTTTTTTTGCCAACGCACACGGATTAGCATGATACTTTTGGATTGAAACTGAAGATAAAATTGTATTTTGCGGACTGATAACTTGATTAAAAATGAGATTAAAAGGATAACATGAGTTTGTTTCAAAAATCGGTAGAGAAAAATATTTAAACGAGTTAGATTCCGTTCTGATTGACAAGAAATTCAAGGAATTTCAAGAATACTTTGGAAATCCTTCGATTCAGGAGAACATCAGAAATTCAAAGGAGGAGCAATTTCAAGAGGGCTTTTTACGGGAACTTTTCATGTCTATTTTTGGATATACTCTCAATCCGCAACCCAATTTCAACCTGACAACAGAATTAAAAAACATTATCAACAGCAAGAAAGCTGACGGTGCCATTTTGAAAGGCGAAGATGCCCTTGCGGTTATTGAATTAAAAGGAACTGACACAACCGACTTAGACAAAATTGAAACACAAGCATTCGGGTACAAAAACCACCATCCGAAATGTGTTTATGTGATTACTTCAAATTTTGAAAAACTTCGTTTCTATATTCAGAATGCAATTGACCATATCGATTTTGACTTATTCAACCTGACACGGGAGCAATTTTCGTTAATGTGGCTTTGTTTGGCAAAAGACAATTTGCTAAATGGATTACCTCAGAAAATAAAAGAATTATCGCTTTTACAGGAAGAAAACATTACCAAAAAACTGTACGCAGATTATTCAAAATTCCGGGAAGCGATATACAACAACCTTGTAAAGAACAATCCGGAAACTGATGCTTGTACTGAGCGAAGTCGAAGTAAACTATTACTTTTCAAGAAAACCCAGAAATTGCTTGACCGTTTTCTGTTTATCTTATTTGCCGAAGATCGACTTCTTGTACCAGCTAATTCAATAACGCAAATTGTTGAAAAATGGAAAGATGATGTTGCATTTGGTGATAAAAAACCTTTATATAATATTTTTAAACAATATTTTAATGTTCTAAACACGGGTCGTCCAAAAGGTGGTAATCGAGAAGAAATATTTGCGTACAATGGCGGACTGTTTGCGCCCGATGAAATACTGGATAACATTTCTATTGACGATGAAATTCTACTCAAGCATACTTTAACTTTAAGTCAGTACGATTTTGAAACCGATGTAGATGTAAACATTCTTGGTCACATTTTTGAACATTCGCTTGGCGAAATTGAAAATGTACAAGCCGAAATAAAAGGCGAAACAGTTGATAATCAAAAGACAAAACGCAAAAAGGACGGAATTTTTTATACTCCAAAATACATAACCAAATACATTGTAGAAAATACCGTTGGTAAACTTTGCGAGGAAAAGCGGAAAGAACTCGATATGGTTGATGAAGAATACGCCAAAGGCCGTAAAAACCGCAAAAAGGACACCATAAAAACGCTTGACGAAAAACTTACCAATTATCGAAACTGGCTTTTAAGTTTAACCATTCTCGACCCTGTTTGTGGCTCGGGGGCATTTTTAAATCAGGCTTTAGACTTTTTAATTACCGAGCATCGCAAAATTGACGATTTACGAGCACAAATTTTTGGAAGCGGATTGGTTTTCTCAGACATCACCACCGACATTCTCGAAAAAAACATTTACGGTGTTGACTTAAATGAAGAATCGGTTGAAATTGCAAAACTCTCTCTTTGGTTACGTACTGCCCAAAAAGGAAGAAAACTAAACAAACTGAACAACAATATAAAGTGCGGAAATTCGCTGATTGACGATCCCGAAGTTGCCGGTGAAAAAGCATTTAACTGGCAACAGGAATTTCCGGATATTTTTCAGGAAAAGGAAAAAAAAGCATGGCACATTACTACGGCAACACATAATTCGAGATACTCGCAACGGATGTTCGATAACCATGTTGTACTTGGAGAAGCAGAATGGTTTGATGCTGAAGATGAAATAATAATAACCCAAACGGTTCGAGATATAGTCATAGCTGACAGGCTGAATGTGGTAGAATATAATATCTGTGGCGACCATATGCATATATTGCTGGTATGCGAAGAAGAAGAACTACCGAAAATAGTAGGAAAACTAAAATCGATAAGTGCAAAGGAACGAAATAGAAAGCGGGGCTATACTAGCGAAGCTATCGGCACGGCCGCAACAAGGGGGCATGCCCCCTTGACCGTAGCCGGGAGTGCTCCGTCGTCCGTGCCCGGGAGCGCTCCGTCGTCCGCAGCCGTTGCCCCTCTGCCGGAAGAAGACGAGGCTACGAAACGGGGGATAACGCAGCGGCAGGTATGGACGCAGAAGTTCGGAAAATCGGAAATACAAGACGATGAATACCTGACGAATGCGATAGAATATATCCGAAACAACCGCATAAAACACGAACTGCCCGAAATAAAAGAAATAGAAAAACTAAAAAAAGAATTCCTAACCACGCCTGAACACGCCTTCCGCACCGAATATAAAGGAGGTTTTGATGTGGTAATTGGGAACCCGCCGTATGTCCAGCTCCAGTCGATCGGAGAAATGAGCGATATTCTTAAAAAGAGTGGCTACGAAACATTTGACAAAGGCGCCGACTTGTATTGTATTTTCACTGAACGCGGATTTAAACTATTGAAACCCGGTGGTTTGCAATCGTTTATTATGCCTAACAAATGGATGTTGGTGGAGTATGGCAAACCATTGCGAAAATTTTTGGCAAAAACCGGATTACGACAGATTCTTAACTTTGGCGATATACAGTTTTTTAATGAAGCAACTACCTATGTTTGCATTTTTGTAACACAGAACAGCAAACCGTTTGACAACCTCGAAGTTTTATCGCTTAACAGAAAAACGTATCATGGCGATTTTTTTACGGAAGTAAAAAAGAATATCTACGAGTATTCTTCATCGAATTTTGGAGATGCAGAATGGAGCATCCAACCATTTAACGATTCAATAAAATTAGAAAGAATGAAACTCAATGGCATCAAATTGAAATATTTGCCAATAAGCATAAATTATGGAATAAAAACAGGTTACAATGATGCCTTTTACATTGATGAAGAAACCCGCAACAATTTGATTGCAAACGATGCAAAAAGTGATGAACTAATAAAACCAATGGTTAGGGGAAGAGACATTTCGGCATGCGGAATTACAGGTTTTGAATATTTGATTGGTACTTTTCCTGCTTTAAAACTGGAAATTGATCATTATCCTTCTATAAGGAATCATTTACTTTCCTTTGGGTACGACAGGATAAAACAAACCGGTGAAAAGGGTGCTCGAAAAAAAACCAACAATAATTGGTTTGAAACACAGGATAGTATCAACTATTACAAAGAATTCTCAAAACCCAAAATCATTTATCCGAATATGACATCGGTTTTTCCATTCACATACGACGAAAGCGGATTTTTGAGCAATGACAAAAGTTTTATTCTCACTTCCAATGACGATTCAATTTCCCTACTTTTCCTCACCGCAATATTCAACTCATTGTTGGCTAAACTTTGGATTTGGTATAATTGTCCTGAATTACAAGGAGGTACTCGGGAAATCCGAAAAGTCTATTTCGAGCATTTTCCGGTTCCGAAAGCCGGCGGTGAACAGACTACACAACTCGAAAATTATGCTTCGAAACGTACACGTTGTACAAATGACTTACAAAACAGTACTGCAAAATTTACCCGAACCATTCAGCGCAAATTTAATATTGAAAATTTGCCGGTAAAATTGCAAAACTGGCATTTGCTTTCATATCCCGAATTCATTAAAGAACTGGCAAAAAAGAAAATAAAAGTCAGCCTTTCAGAAGAAGCCGAATGGGAGGAATATTTCAACGAACAAAAATCAAAAGCCCAAACCCTAAAATCCGAAATCGAAAAAACAGACAAAGAAATCGACCGAATGGTGTATGAATTATACGGTTTGACAGAGGAGGAAATTAAAATTGTGGAGGAAACGGCATGATAGCCCAAACGCACACCGTCCCCATCTCTGGCGCGCGTTTTTTTCAACGCGTGCCTTTACCAATAACCTCAACCCATCTCTGGCGCGCGTTTTTTCCAACGCGTGCCTTTACCAATAACCACAACCCCAACTGAAAAGCCGCAACCATGGTGACCCTAGCTATTTTTTTGAATTATTTTTTTTAATGCATTTTGCACCACCTTGATATCACGTTCTTCATTGCGTATGATTCTATTCTGTGCATCAATCAAAAAATCGGACCAGGAAATAACGACCAGATCGATCTGATGCTTAGGAAGCAACTCAGCCCTGCGTTTGTCATATAACCGCCGCTGTTCCTCACGTGTGACTCCACTGACAGTTTTCATTCTGGATTTATAAAAAGGGGCACCGGGGTCGCTGGCAGGCATTTCTTTATACTCTACCACCAACTGTAGATGTTCGTAAAAAGCATCCACCGGAAGTTTTGTCCTGCTGACGCCATCCTTATGAACATCGCCAAGGAGAAAATCGAACCTCTTTTTGCGATTAGCTTTCCGGCCCAGCACCCGGTCGCATAAATCAATCACGTAAGTTGCATCGCTTTGCGCACGTGATAACGAATCCTCCTTCCCTGCAGTACTTTTCTCATCCCGCTTGTACGGCGTTGTTGGAACGGTTGTATTGTCAGCAATAAAATACCAATAGGTACTTTGCCCGTTCCTTTCAGCATAAAGCGCGGGTATCAGCTGTAGCTGATTTGCTTCATCCAGTTCCCTGAGAATTTGGCGGATTGGCAACCCGTTCCGCAAGTCTTTTGCAAATATACCCGCACCAATAAATGCGGGCATCAATTCTTTTACCGGAACAATGGTAAGTGAACTATGTTCCTTAAAATAGGCTTCAATAACCTGATTGATTTCACTAATTGTTGAAGGATTTACCATATCAAAATGAATTATGAGTTACGCCGGCTATCATCAAAAGCCCCCGGGTCAACAAACTCCGGGGTTTCTGTTCTGTACCATCAGTTCAGGATGCACTCCTTCCTAATTCACTACCACCATCTTCTTAAAGTCAGCAAACCGATCCGATTTCAACATCACATAATAAATGCCTGACCGAAGGTTTTCCGGTTTCCAATCGATGGTATAGTCGCCTTTTTCTTTTTGCCCTTTGTCAAGAGTAGCAACCGTCTGCCCTGATAAATTAAAGACTTGAATGATCACCTCAGATTTCACGGTCAGGCTGTATTGAATTTGGGTAGAGTTACTAAATGGATTGGGCACATTTTGCTTTAAAGTAAAGTTGCTCTCAGCTCCCGGTACAAAAACATAGTCGGGCGAAATCAAGGGGCTTCCCGCCCGGATCCATGCGGTGTAAATCAGCTCCGATAGCGCATGGGAAGCATTGCTGAACAGGGGAATGGTAAATCCATTTGATTTTTCCCACAGCGCCTGCTTGTATTCTGACGAACTCGTGTTGCTGTTAATCCCTTTGGCATAATCATCAGCAGCAAGCACAGAATCCACAAAAGCATAGTTTGAATACAAATAGTCGAAAATATACTGGTTTACATCTTCAATTTCATTTGTTTCAGCGCCTTCGTAGTTGAACTGAGAGATGTACGCATTGATCATGGTGGATTCGTAGCGTGAATGGATGCCGGTATTTCCCGAAAACTGGCCGTTATAATTTCTGGTGATATGCATGGGCATGTGTCCATCAGCAACATAATGCCCCAGGTCAGCAGCAAAAAGCACCGCTTTGTCCCAATCACGGCGTTCAAAACAACTTTCAAGCGAATCAAAAGTAATCATGGTCGCCCAGGGTAAAATACCATTGTCATACACAAAAGCAGCGCCATGAACCAAAATAACTGAATCCCATGTTTGAGCAATGAACCCGTTACTTATAAACTCAGGATAATTATCGATGTCGATGTAATGCTTGGGACCTTCTGTGGGATCCCAGGCTTTGCGGTGATCAGCCTCCGACGCGTAATCGGCTAAAGTGCTGATCCATGAGTTAAACTGAGCCATTTCTGAATTAAAAGAAAGCCCGGAAGCCGTATTAATTTTATAGTGTCCTGTCGAACCCCAACTGATGAGTAAGACCGACAATCCAATCCATCCAACGGTAGTAAAAAGTTGCTTTTTCAATGGCGCTATGGTTTAATAATGAAGACATCAAAGGTAAGCATATACGATGAGTTATGCCGATTTATTTTCTTTGGTTTCTCCAATCACCATTGGGTCAGGAAAAGGGGTTCTCACTTTCGCTATTTTCTATTCTTGGCTTTTTCAACGATCCCGGTCAATTTCTCAAATGAAAACTTGAAATTCCTTTTTAGCTGGTACAAAGGAATCGTTGAACCACCCCTAGTTGGCATACCCAATTGTTGCCGCAAATAGGGTTCGCCAATTTGATTGGCTTTTGCGAATTCGGCCAGTGTCATGGCCGTGTCGAGAACCACCACATAGCCTGTTTCTGACTGCTGCTTTTCGTCTGTTGCAGGAGTCGGAGCCGTTGAACAGGCCGTAAATAATACGGACAACATAAGTGTTACAAAGAAGTATTTCATCTGGTAATGTATTAATTATAAATGAGTTCTGTTCCTTGTGAAACAGAACCTGAATAAAACATTTAGATCACAAATTTAATCCCTTGCGCCAAGGGTAAATCCGTGCCAAAATTAATGGTATTGGTTTGCCTGCGCATGTAAACCTTCCACGCATCAGATCCAGACTCACGGCCACCACCGGTCTCTTTTTCGCCTCCAAACGCGCCTCCGATTTCGGCGCCGGAAGTTCCCAGATTGACATTGGCGATACCACAATCGGATCCTGCGTACGAAACGAATGTTTCAGCTTCACGCATGTCCAGTGTAAAACAGGCAGAAGACAATCCCTGTGGCACATCATTTTGTATGGCAATGGCGTCGAGGATGCTTCCACTGTACTTTATAAAATAGACAATGGGAGCAAATGTTTCTTCCTGAACGATCCTAAAATGATTTTCAGCTTCAGCAATACATGGAACCACGTAGGTTCCCGATTCAAAACCGGGGCCTTCGCATACCGCACCGCCAAACAGTATTTTTCCTCCTTCTTCGACAACCTTAGTTACCGCATTTTTAAACAATGCAACTGAATTCGTGTCGATCAACGGCCCTACCAGAAATGATTCATCCAATGGATTGCCAATTTTAGGTACGATATTTTCGTAGGCAGAAATGAATTTGCTGCATACCTCATCATAAATATCTTCATGAATTATCACCCTTCGAGTGCTGGTACATCGTTGTCCGGCGGTACCAACAGTTCCAAAAACAGTTGACATTACGGCCATCTGAATGTCGGCTTTTGGAGTGATAATCACCGCGTTGTTGCCACCAAGTTCCAGTATAGTTTTACCGAGACGTTTTCCGACGATCTCCCCTACCCTTTTTCCAACGGCGGTTGAGCCTGTTACCGACATAAGCTGAATGCGCTTGTCTGCCAGGAAATTATCACCCATTACTGAAGACTTGGCCACCACCAGGTTAAATACACCTTCGGGGACCGCATTCTTGATTAATACTTCTTTAATAATTCGTTGGGTAGCCAGGGCTGTCAGCGGTGTTTTTGACGAAGGTTTCCATATCACCACATCGCCGGCAATGGCTGCTAAGGCTGAATTCCAGGCCCAAACGGCCACCGGAAAATTATAGGAAGTAATGATTCCAACAATGCCCAGGGGCTGGTATTGCTCTGACAAGCGGTGATCTACACGCTCCGACTGCAGGTTGACCCCGTTAATCAGGCGCGCAAGGCCAACGGCAAAATCACAGATATCGATCATTTCCTGCACTTCGCCCAGACCCTCCTGGTAAATTTTTCCCATTTCAATGGTAACCAAAGCTCCCAGCTCTTCTTTGTGTTCGCGCAAGGCACAACCAATCTGTCGTATGATTTCAGCCCGGACAGGTGCAGGCACTTTGCGCCAAACCAGAAAGGCTGCCTGTGCTTTTTTAACAACCATTTCATAATCGTCGAGGGTGGCATTTTTAACCTTACCAATTTCTTTCCCATCTATGGGAGAATAAGAGGAAGTAACATCTCCACTGGTATCTATCCATTCAGCACCTGTGGAAACTCCACAGTTTAGTTCTTTAATTCCAAGTTTATCGAGGATAACCTCGATTTTCTTTACTTCATTCATACAATTTGTTTAACGAATATTTTGTTATGATATTTAAAAGGCCACAAAAGTATAAAAACAGCGGAACCAAACACCCTAAAAACCCGCAAAACGGATGGCTTAAGAAAAGTTAACATTAACTTATTGTGTTTGAAGCGGATAACTTTATCGAATGATCATGCGTTTGGAAACAACATCATGCTGGTTTTGCAACCTGATGATATAGACCCCTGGTGACAAATGGGGTATTTCAACCAGTTTTGAATATCCCGCAATAAAGTGACCTGAAAGCCTCTCCTGATAGATCGCCAGGCCTCTGGAATCGTAAACCACCAGGGACAAATCGTTTAATGGCTCGTTCAAGGTCAGGGTAAATGTTCCACTGTTGGGATTTGGAAAAATACTGATGGCTTTGTCCAGATGGTCAGGATACTCGGGAACGTCAATATTACATTGCCTGAAATCGAACATAATGGTAACACTATCCACGTTCGAACATCCGGTGGTGCCATGCGTTACACGAACATTATGTGTTTGAAAATCAATCCAGTTTCCATTGGTCCGGGCTACAAAATAACGATTAACATAACTTGATTTTAGCCAATAGTATTCTGTATTGATCGGATCACCGGCAAAACCTGCATCTAACACCACAGAGTCGCGAACGCAAGCCAGGATAGTATCTCCCATCATGGCATAACCGTCAGGGATGAGATCAATCACAGGCAGTGGATTTACAGATACAACGGTATGTGCGGTAAATTCATTTCCAAATTGGTCTATAACCAGTAAGTCGTAACGTGTGGTTACTTCAGGAATCACGTTGAAATCAGGCTGATCGGAAGTAAAACCAACTGGAGAGGAAGTCCATTGGAAAGTATAATTTAAACCACCTCCTGTGGCATTAGCGCTAATCAGTGTTGATTCACCTGCACAGATTTCAACAGGATCGGCTATCGGGAAGGCTGACAATCCATCCCCTGCCGGGTTTACCAGCATTTGTGAAGGATCACTCGGGCAACCGTTTCCATCTGTGACCAATAAAGTGAATATCGTGGGTTCAAAAAGTGGCAGGGTAGTTGGATTTGGAATGTTGTTTTGCACCAACCAGTTCACTGGCTCCCAATGATAAACATATCCTCCCGATCCTCCGGATGCTGATCCATCAAGTGTGGTGATGGTGCCTTCGTTTATGACCTGATCAGGTCCGGCTTCAGCCACAGGAGTTTGATAAACAAGCACATAAATGCTATCGGTAAGCTGTGAATATCCATCGCCCACCTCTACTTTATACCAGGTACTTGTATTTGGATATACGGAAACTGTTGGTTGCGTGGAGTTCAAACCGGGGGGATTTGAAGTCCATAGGTAGGTGTAATTACCTGAGCCACCTCCGGTATTGGCGACCAGGTCGATGCGATCGCCATCGCACACGGCACCGGACGAGGCCGTAACACTAAGACCAAGTGAACCACCCACCACGTTTACCCACATGGTATCCTGACTTTGGCAAGCTGATACCTGATCACTCACCAAAAGATAAAAAGCAGTGGAGGTAGTTAAATTGGTGGTTGTAGGGTTAGCGGAAGCGGGATCGTCGAGCAAACCAGCCGGTTCCCAATAATAAGCGTATTGTCCCGAACCACCGGAAGCACTACCCTGCAAGGTGGCGGTTCCAGCATAGGCAACGGATTGGTCATCGCCTGCATCGGCATCGGGAGTGTCCAGGCTGATGGAAAATGGGAAATTGGCCGACTGGGCATAGTTATTACATGCGTCAGAAATGGCACTAAACAAAGTAAGCCCTATGTTAAAATCCCCACCCTGATAAATCGCCGGACTTATGGTAAGTGTATATTCCCGCTCGTTGGCACCACCCAATTCGCAATTATAACCCGAAACACTTTCTACAGTATAGGGACCACCCGGGCCATCGAAACTAAAATCTGTTGGCTGTACTGTACTGCATTTCACGTTTTCATTAAAGCGCACTAAAACCTGGTTGGTTCCACAGGCGGTAATGATATCGCCTCCCACATATTCAATGAAGGGTCGTTGGTCATCGAAAATAGCGGCGGTTGAAGCACTAAAATCGAGGGTATAACCGCCAGGAGTCTGGGTCCAGTCGCTCACTACCAGCACATACGTATCTCCTTGCCATACTTGCAAGTCTGCATTCCATTTAGCTGTTGGCCCTCCATCATTACAATGGGCTGTGCCTCCATTTAAAGAACTGATACCAGTGTTTCCCTGATAACCAGGTCCACCGGCTGCATTGCAACTCGCGAGCATCACGCCGGGACTTCCCCATATTTCATTACAAGTGTGCTCGGTCAGATTAAAAACTGACCAATCGTAATCATCTGTCGAAACCTGAGGAGTTATTTCAAAACGAAGCGCGCCACTTTCCAGAACGGTAAAGATATACCACCGGCTATTTTTTTCACCATCCATACAGTGTAAAGGGCAAGTTTGTGTAGTGGGTATTTCATTGTAATTACCATTACCGCTGGCTGTTTGCTCTTCGATATAAATAAAATCACACACCGCAATTGCTCCCAAACAATCCTGGGTGGTTGGTGTTTGGGCAACAGCAACCTGAATAAAAGCCATCACAACAAATAGGGTGACCGCATATTTGAACAAGAGTTTCATCTGTTATTTTTTTATTCTTTTATTGGCACATGGATTGGCTTTAACTAACCATTAGTTGATCTTTAGTTCGTGGTTTTGGAAAAAGTATTTCATAAAAATAAATTACTGTTGATCCATTTCACAAAACAAATTTAGCCTTTTCTTTCCGACTAATCCTAAAACTGTTTCAATAAATAAGATCAATGAGGCTATTCCCCTTTAAAAACGGGGTGTCTTTTTTCTAAAAAAGAATTTTTACCTTCTAAAAAATCGTGGCTGTTATATGCTTTTCGCCTTAACTCCGCAATTTGTTCAAAGACAAATGGATTCATGGGGCGTGCCTTTCCCAACAGGTTTAATTGTTCCTTAATAACCGAAATGGCCAGTGGTGAGTTGAATGAAATTTCTCGGGCCATTTTCATGGTAAATGTCTCCAGTTGGTCTAACGGTACCAAGTGATTAATAATTCCAAGGTTGTCAGCCCTTTCTGAATTAATAGGGTTAGCAGTAAAAAACATTTCTTTGGCGATGTTCATTTCCACAAAGTTTAAAAAATGCACCAGACCGGTGGCATTATATGGAACTCCGATTTTGGCAGGTGTAATGGCAAAGGAACACTGGGGTGAACCTATTAATATGTCGCATGTAAAGGCCAAATCGCAACCACCGCCCCATACCGTGCCTTCGATCATGGCGATAACTGGGGCAGGAAAATCTTCAATCTTTCGCATCAACTGCTCCAGGGGGTGGTTATAAGGTAGTGGATCTTTTCCCGGTTCGGGAAGCTCGCTGATATCGAGCCCTGCTGACCAGACTTGGGCTCCGGGATTGCTTCGGATAATTACAACCCGTGCATGTTGATCCGCCAACTCATCAAAAGCCAGAGAAAACTCCCGAAGCATCTCGAGGCTCAACGAATTTCGCCTGGGATCGTTGTTCATGGTAATGATGCCGATTTGATCGGCCAGTTGTTTGATAATGTATGTCATGGTGTTTTTTGGATAAAAATAATGAATATATTGCTAATGACAACTTTTGGCAAAAGTTTGGTTATGAATATTCTAGCAAATTGACAGTTTATATTTGATTTTTAGAATGTTCGAATGAATACGTCTCTTTTTTAAATCAACACCCCTTTCCCCTCCCGATGGCTTTCGCCCCGAACGCTTTCGGGGCCAAAAAAGAAAGGTGATAATTTATTCAAATATGAATCATTAAATCTTAATAAAATACACTTATAAACTTAATAAACAATATTTTATCACTCCTCACCTTTCGGGATCCTCCTGATGGAGGTGGGGTATTAATACACATTGGCCAATTATACAGGATAGCGAGTTTCTGTATTGTCATATTACCATGTGCACCCCTCGCATGGCTCCGATGACTATCGTGGAGGGTTTTTCTGGGGGAGTGGGGTCGCGAAGGCATGGTATCACTATCTGAATTTCACTAAAGCATTTCTATAAGTAAAAAAAGGAAAGGATCATTATTTTTGGAAAAAGGAAATGGAGTGTTGGCTGTGATAGCTACAATCCTTGATCTATTTTGTTCAGAAAACCTCATTTGTTAAAAATTCCTTCCTTTTGCTCACCAAAAGGGTTCTAATGCTACTTTTGAAAAAAAAATAATATGATAAGAGCAACTATTACCGGTTGGATACTTCTTTCTGTTCTTTATCTTTCCGCCCAGCAAAACCATCAAATAAGCGGCTCATTCTCCGGACTATCCAATGAGAAAATTTACCTGATGAGGGTATCAGGCGAAAACCGTAAACTGGTCGACACCACGCTTACAGACCAAACTGGTGCATTTACTTTTTCGCTCAAAGAAGAATCACCAACCGGAATGTACATCACCATTCAGAGCCCGGGGCGTGCCGTAGAATTGATAGTCAACCACGAAGATATCCAATTTGCCACCACGGGTTTTAATGGAGATGACGAGGTTCAAATCATCAGATCGGTTGAAAACATGTTGTATTATAATTATCTGTTCCTTAAAGGCAGCAACCTGTATAAGATGGATTTATTGCGCCCTTTGATTGTTGAATACCCTAAAAACGATCCATTTTACAAGGCAGTAGTTGAGCAGTATACTTCGATGAAGAACCAATTGGAAGAAAGAATTGAAACAATTATTACTGAAAATCCCAATACATTGGCAGCCAGATTTATAAAAACAGACCAACCCCTTATTGCCCCCACAGGTCTGAATGCCGTGGATGAGAACCATTATCTTAAAACCCATTACTTCGACAAAGTAGATTTTAACGACACGATGCTCATCAGGAGCAGCATAGTGACCTCCAAAGTGGTTCAGTACATGTCACTTTATCAGTTTAATGCCAACAGCCAGGAATCACTGGAAGAAAATTTACTGATGGCTGTGGATTCCGTCCTGAAAAAAGCCACCGTTAATCAACAGATGTATGAATTTTTAGTAGATTTTCTGGTGAAAGGTTTTGAAGGCATCGGGTTTGAACGCGGTTTGGAACACATCGCCAATAGCAACCGACTGGAGCAGTTTTGCGAGAACACCCAACGCAAAGCCAAGCTGGCCAACAAGATGGAATTGATCCGTAAACTGGCACTTGGCCAAAAGGCACCCGGGTTTACCACCCTTGATTTGAATGGAAACGTGGTTACACTCGATTCCATTAAAGCCAAAACAACCGTACTTGTCTTTTGGGCGAGCTGGTGCCCTCATTGCGATGAACTCCTGCCTGTTATCAAAACCTACTACGAACAAACCACACGCAACCAACTGGAAGTAATTGGCGTTTCGGTGGATGATTCAAAGGAGAAACTTCTCCAATCTATTCAGAAAAATGGCTATCACTGGATCAACGTGGGTGAATTAAAAGGCTGGGACGGATCACTTATTGATGAATATGGAATTGCCGCAACTCCATCTGTTTTCATTCTCGACCGGGACAAAACGATTCTTTCCAAGCCACTTAACAAGGAATTGCTAAAAAGTGAACTTCAAAAGCGGGTGATCAAATAATCATTACAGGTCCTTGCTCTTCACAGCAAAGGTGACCATCACCCACGCCCAGGAAGAAAATGGATTGTCGCCTGAAACATTCTGAATTACTTTCAAGTGATGACCCGGTAACATGAACGAATAACCTGTCAGGATATTGATCCCCTTCCAAACATCGGCTTTAAGCCAGAAGTCGAACTCTGAGGTAAGCCAGGATGTGCCTGAATCATTTGATGAATTGCTATGGTAGGAAGGAACCTGATTTAAGTAAAAGGCGTGAGAGGATCCAAAAACATCGACTTTTGGAACAATGGGAACACCGATGGTGGCATAAAAATCATTTAGCCCCCCATTTCTGGTTGATTTGCGCAGGTTGTTGAAATAATCCAAATAACCATAATACTTGTGGCGCGCCCCATAAAATACATCAAACAATTGAGTTGTCCCGTTTTCAGCATCACTTTTTTTATCGCCCGAAAGCAACGAACAGCCCCCTTGTAACATAAAATATTTAGATTTAAATTCCGCTTGCAAGTTGAAATTATAGGCAGATGAAGTTTTTACAAGTCCCTGGTAAACATCCTTTCCATACTGATAATAAAAGCTGGAGAACACCTTCCATGGATCGGAATTGAAATTCAGATTGATACCCGAGGTTCCTTTCAAATACACCTCCAGGGTAGTATCTGAACTGGTAAATCCTGAAAACATGGTGATTACAGAGGCATTGATTTTGGGATTGATTTTCTGCGATAAATGCAAAAAACCAAGGGATTTCATTTTGACGGGATCATAGGGTTCCATAAAACTTTTATCTGCCTGGTTATTGTAGGAGAACCCTGCCCGAACATCGGTTTTGCCAGATTGAAAGCTCATGGTGACCGCATCATAAAATAGTGCGTTCTGATTCCAGTCTCGCCTGGCCAGCAATCGTTCATCATCAAACGAAAGTGCCTGTCTACCGGCAATCAAAGCAAATGACTCTGTAATATTGAATGATAACCAGGCTTCCGCCAGATCGATGCTGGCGATATCACCATGAACACCAGTAGATGAAAACTGGGTTTCATCGCCCCAAACCCTGACGTCCTGAAAGGAAATCTTCGCCTTTAGTTTTTCAGATTGATAGGTGACACCTAAACGCGTCCGCTGAGAAATCGTCAGCACAGGGTCTGTGCCACTTTTGGCTAATTCCTTATAGCCATTACGGTACTCGGCGCGTGGGCGAATGGAGGCCTCAATGTTAAACTGACCATAACTTTCTACCGGGAGAAATCCAATGATCATCGCCAGCAGAAATAAGCAGAAATAATATTGATTTTTCATTACAAACTGTTTAATATCACGTTACTACTAATAAAATTGTCCGCTCAAATACGACTTGGTAACCGGATGCTGTGGATTATTAAACAGCTCATCCGGGGTACCTTGTTCAATCACTTCACCCAGGTACATAAACACCACATAGTCGGCCATACGCCTGGCCTGGCGCAAAATGTGGGTAACCAACACAATGGTATATTGACTCTTCAACTCCAGGAATTTTTCTTCAATCAACTTACTCGAAATGGGATCAAGCGAGGAAGTAGGCTCATCGGCCAGGATAATTTCCGGATCAACAGCCAATCCGCGTGCAAGGCACAGCCTCTGCTGCTGCCCAATGGACAGCGCGCTGGCCGGATCCTTTAACCGGTCTTTTACTTCATCCCACAAATTCACCATTTTCAAATAATGTTCCACCCGCTTTTCCAAAAACTGCCGGTTGCGCCTTCCACTGATGCGGAGCCCGTATGTAATATTTTTGTAAATGTTCATGGGCAATGGATAGGGACGCTGCGCCAGAAGACCCATTTTTTGTCTGATGTCGACCAAATCCTGGTTTCCGTTGAGAATGTTCACCCCATCCAACAGGATTTCACCCGATTGCTGTACGCCGGGTATTAAATCGGTCAACCGGTTTAAGCTTTTAAGCAAGGTAGTCTTTCCGCACCCGGAAGGCCCGAGTATCACCGTAATTTTATTTGTAGGTATATTCAGGCTTACATTTTTCAAAATCGGCTGTCGATCAATGGAAAGGCAAAGGTTATGTATGGAAATTTTATTGTTCATACGGTTTGAAGAGTTAGTTACGGCGATTGCCAATAAATCGTGACAATAAGCTTATGACCAATACCATAGAAATTAACACGGTAGCTGAAGCATAGGCCCTGTCTTGTACCGCCTCGATGGGTGAGCTCAGTTGAAAAAAGATAGATAACGGCAGGGTAGCCGAAGGTTCCAGGAGAGAAGTGGGAATGCGGTCGGTATAGCCTGTGGTAAATAAAACAGAAGCTGCATCACCAATAGCCCTGCCAAAACTTAACAGAATGGCTGTTATAATGCCCTGAAATGCTTCGCGTGAAAAAATCCTGTACGAAATCTCGGACCGGGTTGAACCCAATGACAAAGCCGACTCGAGCAAACCACGGGGAACCGACTTTAACGATTCATCGATGGCCCTGACCATGATGGGCACAATAAATAAACTCACGGTGATGATTCCCGCCAGCAAAGAGGCTCTGACACCCAAAAACACCATCAGTATGAAACCAAAAGCACCATAAACGATAGAAGGAACTCCCCACAGCACATCAAACACAAAGCGGATGGCATTCACCAGGGAATGGTGTTTTACTAAATAAACATTCATGTACAAGGCAATGGGCCAACCGATGATAAAAGCCAGAAAGGTAGCCCCAAGCGAAAGATAGATGGATCCGATGATGGCGTTTAAAATTCCCCCTTCTTCTCCAAAGTAAAAGCCCCCTTTTGGAATGCTGGTGAGCATAGTGAAACTTAGGGATGGCAATCCTTTATACAAAACACTGACGACAATAAGCAGCAACACGCCCACGATGAAAATGGTAGAAAGAAACATCAACACCCTGAAAAATTTCTCTTCGGTCTTTGTATTCATAATCAATGTGTTTCAGCTTTTAATATGAGGAACCTGGACAATACATTAAACATCAACAACACCAGGAATAATATCAGTGCTGCCAGCATCAGGGCCGAGTCGTAAAGTGGAATACTCAGCATTTCGCCATAATTGTTGGCGATCAGGGCAGGGAGCGGATATCCCGGTTGAAATACCCCGGTTGGAATACGTGTTACGTTGCCCACCACCATCAACACGGCGATGGTTTCACCAAAAGCACGCGACATTCCCAATCCAAACGAAGACACAATTCCCGGAAGGGCTTTGCGCACGACCACGAATTTGATGGTCTGCCATTTGGAGGCTCCCAACGAAAGCGAAGCTTCCTGAAGTTCGTTTGGCACCGCCTTGATGAGTTCGATGAGCATGTTGAGCATGAACGGGATAATCATGATGGAAAGCACAAAAGCACCTGCAAGTATGGAATAACCTGAAACGCTTTTACCAAATAATGGCCCCAATTGATGAGAAATAAAGGGAACAATCACCAAAACACCCCATACGCCAAAAATAACAGAGGGGATACCCGCCAGGATATCGATTACCGGATGCATGATACGCAACACCCAACGTTTGGCATATTGCGTCAGGTGAATGGCGGTAAGCAGGCATACCAAAGCCGATATAAGCAACGACAGTATGGTAATCCACAATGAGCTGACAATAAAAGGGAGAAAACCAAAATGACTTGAAAGCGGTCTCCAATCGGAAGAAAACAACAATTCAAACAAATGGTGGTTTTCTAACAGCAGCATTGATTTCATAATCAGACCTGCTACAAGCACCAACGGAATAAATAACATCGCCGACAAGGCTATTACCATCCACGACTGGTGAAACACATTGCGCCACTTGCGGTACCTGGTTAATCTAATGTGCTTCATCTTCTAACAACCTCAGTTGTTTCGTAATATGGTCTTCTGACAATCCTACATAGCCTGCCCGCGCAACATATTGCTGACCTTTGGTCAATACCCAGCTTAAAAACAGGTTTACCAGTTCGTTGTTCGGTTTTCCTTTGGAGATGAAATAGAGTTCACGGGCAGGAGGTGAAGAATACACTCCTGTGCTGATGGCATTCATAAGCGAATCCAGCGATTGATACACGTTTTCCAGGGGGTCTATCTGGCCGTTTCCATTAAAATCGATGGGTAGAATTTCTATGCCCTCAAACTTTTGGCGTGTATTTACATCATAGGCATAAGCCACGTTGTTGTAGCCCATTCCCATTTCATCTTTCGTTACGGCATCTGTCATGCCGGGATCACCAAAAACGCCAATTCCTTTGAGAGATTCCTGGTCAGTTTCCAAATAGGAAGCCCATACCTGGGCTGCCCCACAGGCATCGGAACGGGTGTAAATATGTATTGGGGAACGGGAGTTAATGCCTTCGTTCACATCGCTCCACAACCATTTTTTTTCCCGGGTATACAATTCTGCAAAAACAGCCTGGGATAAACCTTTCGAGAGAAGTTGCTCCTTAAATGGGTTTGCCGAATTGAGGGTAGGCACTACCGCGTCCTTTGCCACGGCGATGTACCATGCCCCTTTTTCCAACTCAGCAGGCGTTACTTCACGTGAAAACATACCCAGATCCACCATATTGGCCAGCACGTCGGCCATGCCTTTGCCGGCACCACCGGCGCTCACATCAACCTGAACATCAGGATAATCTTTTCTAAATTCTTCCACCCATTTTACGGTAAGAGGATACAAGGCAAAGGCACCAGAAATAGAAAATGTTCCGTGTGGTCGGTCACCAGACTTTTTTTGCGGTCCCTGACAGGAAAATTGAATACTAAAAAATACGCCGGGCAACAGTAAAAATGCCCCGGCTAAAATCCTTTTAAAAATTGAAGTTTCCATGGTGGTATCTGTTTGCTGACAAATGTACTGACAGGCAACCCATACTTCAAGAGAATTAACACCTTAAAATCCAGGGTAAAAAGACTTGATTTATTATGGGTATATATACTTAAACCGGGTAAACTCAACCCATTTATCTCAATAGTAAGCAATAACTTACCATTATCCGGATGAAATCTGAATGTTTAAAAATAAACTACCTTATGCATGGAAGTAAATAAACAATTCGCTATTTTTGAAGAAATAAAGGTGTATTTTTCTTGAAAAAGAAAGAAAATAAATAGACTAACCATTAGATAAACAACATCTATGCTGACACAAATTGCCATCATATTATCCATCATTTTGCAGCTCATTGCGGTGGCCATTGTGATTAGCCTGATTAAAGGGTCAAAATATAAATCGAGTTGGATATTGCTTTCGATTGGACTATCGATGATGGCCTTTAGGCGTTTGTATGAACTGTTTACTTTTTATCATTTATCGCCCTCAGAAACGGTTATACAGATTAACAATTGGTTGGGGGTACTTATTTCGGTTTTAATTGTCATCGGGGTGTTTTTTGTACGAAAAATATTTGGTTATATAGCTAAAATGCAGGAACTCAGACAAGAATCAGAAAAACATGTTCTATCTGCCATCATCAACACCGAAGAGAAGGAAAGAAAACGCATGGCCAACGAACTTCATGATGGCCTGGGGCCATTGTTGTCGACCATCAAAATGTCGCTTTACGCCTTGACACCAGAAGATGAACAGGAGATCAAAAAAAAACCCATTTACGAAAATGCCATTGAATCGGTAGATGAGGCCATCAAGAGCCTTCGGGAAATTTCCAACAACCTCAGTCCTCAGGTGCTTGAAGATTTTGGACTGATCGCGGCCATCAGGTCGTTTATTGGTAAAACGGTCACAGCTACTGACCTCAAGATTGAATTTGTCACCAACATCACCGAGCCAACCGGTATTAACAAAGAAACCTCGCTGATTTTGTATAGGGCTTTGTGCGAACTGATTCACAACACCATAAAACATGCCAGGGCAAATAAGATTATGGTGAGCCTATACAAAGAAAACGAAGGAATCAAATTGCTGTTTCAGGATGATGGCATTGGGTTTAACTATGATATGCCCATGAGCCGGGAGCCTTTTGGAATGGGATTACATACCATTCAAAGCCGGATAGCTTCTATCGAAGGGAGTTTCCAACTTAAAAGTCAGCCGGGAGAAGGCATTCTGGTCACCATTGAAGTATAATAGCCATGGATACAAAAAAAACCATTCTGATTGTTGACGATCACACCTTGTTCCGCAACGGGTTAAAGCTCTTGCTTCAACATTATCTACCTGATAGTGTTATTATTGAATCATCGAACGGTGAAGACGCCCTATTGCGGGTCACCAATAAAATGCCTGATATTATCCTGATGGACATCAACATGCCCGTGATGAATGGAGTTGAGGCCACCCGAAAAATCATTGAGATGAATCCCCAAGCCTGCATCATTGCGCTCACCATGCATGGCGATGAGAGTTATTATTATCAGATGATAGATGCCGGAGCAAAGGGTTTTCTATTAAAAAACTCAAAACCGGACGATGTGCTTGAGGCCATCAAACAAGTGTGCCAGGGAAAACATTATTTTTCGGAAGAAATCATGTATTCCGTCATCAGAAACCTGAACAAAAGTGACGCAGAAGTACCGGATATTCAACTCTCTTCACGGGAGACTGAAGTGTTAAAAATGATCTGTGCCGGATTATCGAACCAGGAAATTGGTGACAAGTTGTTCATCAGCAAGCGCACCGTTGACAATCACCGGGCCAGTCTGTTAGAAAAAACCCAATCGAAAAACACGGCACAATTGGTGATGTATGCCATTAAAAACGGGATCATTGAATTGTAATCCTTTTTTAAAGGCTGCTGCTTCGATCCATCAATTTTGAATCATGATTTTCTTCGTCAGAATCGCTTCCCCGTCAAAAATCTTCACAAAATAAATTCCACCCGAAAGGTTTGACAAATCGACATTAAACTTCTCATTACTAACTGCTGCTTCATACATCTTCGCTCCCTGAAGGTTGTAAACATGAAGGCTATTGCTTTTATCGATCTGAAAACCTGACAATTCAAACTGGATCATCCTGCTTGACGGATTTGGATAAACCGAAACTACAGATTGATTTTCAGATATCCCGGAAGTGCTTTGCACATTGATAATCCCTTTCATTCCTCCTGAGGCATGTGGACCACAAACATAATAGTGAATGCCTGCCGTGAGCTGTGCAGAAAGCAGCAATCCTCCGCCAAATGGTAACGAAAATCCCGGCAACGGTGTATTGCCATTGGCTACCCAGGTTGCCTGGCTTACTTCCACCACATTGTGGGTACTTTCGAGAGTAAACATCACACTATCACCTTCAACAATGGCAATGTTATCCGGCATAAATGTAAAATTTGTATTGGTAATTGTCCAAAGGGTGCTTACCCCGACAGAACGAAAATTGACAGTAAAGCTGAAAGTAAAATTTTTGTATTCATAAGCCTGTTAATTTGGCTCAGATTTTACAAATGTAATTAATACAGAACCTTTTGGCAAGGGAAACTGCGATAAGTAATCAAATAAATCTGAAACCAATTTGGTTTATTAAGTGGAATATACCGAATTAAACAACACATAATCAGTAGTCAGATCTGTTCCCCATCCTTTGGCATTGGCTTTGCCACTATGCAGATCAAGCAGAATCTTAAGATGCGATTCGCGCAATAATTTTTTAATATAATTGGTGTCGAAATCCAATGGATTTCCCTTTTCAAGGACTTTTACCACTTTTTTTTCGGAACCAATATAAAGATCAATTTTCTCATAATCAAATGGAAGTCCCGCATTTCCGGCAGCACTGATAATCCTTCCCCAATTGGGATCGCGGCCAAACATGGCTGTTTTAACCAATGCTGAATCCGAAATTTTTCGAATCATGGTTCTCGCATAGGCTTCGGAAGGTGCATTTACAATTTCATATTCAATGAATTTTGATGCTCCTTCACCATCCGAAACAATGAGTTGCGCTAAATGAATCATCATTTCTTCGAGGTGTTTTTTAAATATTTTAAAACCTGCCTCCTTTTTCGATTTAATCTTTTCATTCTGCGCCAGCCCGTTTGCCAAAACAACCACCATGTCATTGGTGGAGGTATCACCATCTACGGTAATCATATTGAACGAACCATCCACCGTTTCCTTCACCGTTTTTTGTAATAACACAGGGTCTATTGCAATATCGGTGACGATGAAAGCCAGCATCGTGGCCATGTTGGGATGAATCATTCCCGAACCTTTGGCAACTCCTCCCATATTGATCTCACGACCATCAACTTCAAATTCCACGAAACCCTCTTTTGCATAGGTATCGGTAGTTAAGATAGCATTTGCGACAAAAGACCCTGCATTGGATCTATTGGTGAGATTTCTTACATTCTCCTTGATTCCTGCCACTATTTCGGTGGTTGGAAATTTTACTCCTATAATCCCTGTTGAAGCTACCAGTACCAATTCCTTGTCGATGCGCAATTCTGAAGCCAACGTAAGTGCCATGGCCTCAGCACCTTCCAACCCTGACTTTCCGGTGGCTGCATTGGCATTTCCCGCGTTGATTACGATGGCCTGTGCCATCCCGTTGGCGATGTGTTTCCTGGTCACCAGAACAGGTGCTGCCGCCACCTGGTTTTGAGTAAATACAGCGGCCGCACTCGCTGGGACTTTTGAATATATGATGGCCAGGTCTCTTCGCATCGACTTCACTCCGGTATGCGCTCCCCAGCAGGTAATTCCCCTTACATTTGTTATATTTTTAATCATTTCTGTAAATGTTTTTAACAGTTAACTTTCTTTTAATTAATTCATTATGGATTTAACGGGATTAAATTTAGCCCGCTGGTTTCATCCAAACCAAACATAATGTTCATATTTTGAACCGCCTGACCTGCGGCACCTTTGATCAAATTATCAATCACGCTGATCACGATCACCATGTTGGTTCTAGCATCATAGGTTACAAATAAATCGCAGTAATTGGTGCCCCTGACATCCTTTATGGCCGGAGCTTGTTTTCGTAACCGGACGAAAGGTGCATTTGCATAAAATTTCTCGTATTCTTTTCGCAAACTGATTTCATCCGTTTCTCCTGTTGGGCGTGCATAAATGGTGGTGAGGATTCCTCTGTCGACCGGCAACAAATGGGGAGTAAACTGGATGAGTGTATTTTGCCCCGCAATCCGATCTGATATTCCTTGTATTTCAATGGTATGTCGGTGATTTTTAAGTCCGTAGGCCTTGAAATTATCATTTACATTTGAATACAAATTAACCGTTTTTGCTTTTATTCCTGCACCTGTAACACCTGTTTTTGAATCAATAATAATGGGTTCGGTTTCAATCAGCTTTGCGGACAATAACGGAGCCAACCCCAGGATGGCACTGGTGGGAAAACAACCTGGGTTCGCAATCAGACGGGCGTTTTTAATGTCATCATAAAATAACTCGGGACTTCCAAAAACGGCTTGTTTTATTCCTTCCGGATAGAGGTGGTCTATTTGATACCACTCTTCATAAACTTCAGATGAACTTAACCGGAAATCGCCTGACAGGTCACTTATTTTAAAATTCTTGTCTTTAAACCGCTTCACAAAATCCGTTTGAATGCCATGCGGCAACGCCAGGAAAACAAGATCCAGCTCAAATTCATCAATGCGATCAACCGACACCAATTTTTGATCGGCTATCCCCTGTAAGAAAGGGTGTACATCCGAAAATAATTCTCCTGCCCTGCTTTCTGATGTAATCAGGGAGATTTCCACCTCCGGGTGATTGGTGAGAATGCGCACCAGTTCGGATCCGGTATAACCCGTTGCTCCGATAATTCCTATTTTCTTTTTACCCATTGTTATAAATTTCGTTTAATGATTTGGTTAGCACATCCACCACTTTTTCCAGGTCCTCATAACTGATATTTAACGGAGGAACCAGGCGGAGTACATTTCCGGCGGTAGCATTGGCCAGCACACCTTTTTCAAGTATTTTTTGCACAAGAGGTTTGGTTTCAAAATTAAACTCCACTCCTATCATCAATCCTTTTCCACGTATTTCGACAATACCCGGATTTTTGATTGCCGTGATTTTTTCTTTCAACCAATTTCCCTTTTCTTCTGCCTGACGCATCAGGTTTTCAGTTTCAATTACTTCGAGGGTTGCCAAGGAAGCGGCACACGCCAAGGGGTTTCCACCAAAAGTAGTCCCGTGATCGCCAAACTCCATGGCAGCGCTCACTTTTTCGTTGGAAAGAATGGCCCCGATTGGCACACCACCACCCAATGCCTTTGCAAGCGTCATGACATCGGGATTTACACCATAGTGATCCTTGGCAAACATTTTTCCTGTTCTACCCACACCACACTGAATTTCATCAAAAATCAACACGATGTTCTGCTCATCACAAAATGTTCGTAACTCTTTAAGAAAGGATTTTGAGGCCACATTTACACCCCCTTCACCCTGAACAGGTTCGATGATAATGGCTGCTGTTTGGTTATTGGCAGCTCTGTTTACAGCCTCCATGTTATTAAAAGGCACTTGCATAAAACCCTGAGGTATAGGTTCAAACCCTTTTTGATAGGCTTTTTTACCCGAGGCAATGGTGGCTAAAGTACGCCCATGAAATGAGTTTTCAAACGAAATAATGTTTCCTCCTTTTTGAATGCCATGGGCATATTTCCGTGCAATTTTTATGGCGCCTTCAACCGATTCGGCTCCGCTATTGGTAAAAAATACCCGATCTAAACCAGACAATCTAACCAGCTTTTCAGCCAGCATCATTTGAGGCTCGCTTAGATAAAAGTTGGAGATATGAATCAATTTTGCTGCCTGTTCCTGAATGGCTTTCACCACTTTGGGATGACAATGACCCACACTGTTCACTGCGATACCACCCAAAGCATCGATGTATTCGTTGCCTTCCACGTCCCATACATGAGCACCCTCACCACGTTCAAGTGTTAAAGGGTACCGTTTGTAAACCTGTAAATAATATTTTTTATCCTGTTCGTTATATGTTGCATTGAGCTTTTGTGTCATTATAAAATTTTTAGTTACTACTTTCTGATAATCGTTCCTACAGTTTGATCTTCAAAAATGGAGGGAATCTGTTCAGGCTTTGTCCCATTGATGATCCGGGCTAACCCGGCACCATTTTTCAAGGCGACTTCACATGATTCGGCTTTTGGGATCATGCCTCCCTGGATGATGTGCTCATTTTTTAATTTGATTAACCCGGAAATCGGTATTATCCGAAGAATGGAAGCCGGATCGTCCTTATCGATTAACAATCCATCCACATCGGTTAAAATGATATACTGATCGGCTTTAAGTGCACCGGCCAGGTGACCAGCGAACATATCGCCATTTATATTGTAGTCCAATCCGTTTTGGTCAGAAGCCAGACAGGTGAGCACCGGAATAAAATCATTCTCCAAAAGCAGATGTATCAATGCGGGATTCACTTTGTCAACATCACCCACTTGTCCCAAATCAACCTGTTGGACTTCTCCATTTTCTTCGCGCAGATGGATGTGTTTTTTAGCAATAACCGTTTGACCATCTTTGCCCGACAGCCCAACTGCTTTATATCCCATAGCGTTAATCATCGAGACCAAATTTCCGTTGACTCTTCCTTTCAAAGCCATTTCCACATATTCCATGGCTTCTGATGTTGTTTTCCGCAATCCATCAATGAACTCTGATTCTACATGGGCTTCTTTCAGGATTTTTTCAATAAATGGTCCACCACCATGAACAATCACCACATGACAGCCTTTTTCTTTAATAGCGCAGATATTTATCAACACCTGTCGCTTAAGCTTCTGATCGGTCATGGCATTGCCGCCATATTTAAATAGTATGATAGGTTTTAAAGTCATTTTTTCAAAATTAAGCATTTTTGGCCGGGGAACCAAATTTACAACCAGTTACAAAGATGTAGCAATTAGGTGCTGAAAGTATTACATAATTATAGAAAAAGATTACATCTTTCATACATTTAGTGTCTGAATTGCAAGGTGATTGGTTGTTTAAGAATTTGATCGTGCAGTCGGATAAATCCGGCTGCAATGGATGTGCTTTTAACACGTTCATCGTAAATGAATAAAACCGAATAGAATCAATCCATTGCAGTCTGGCTTTAGCCGACTGCAAAATTAGCCAAAC
>Ga0100380_10000697_pt1 | contig 37156 bp, 39 predicted proteins | sample CryGeymeta201504_FD_80417 | JGI IMG/M metagenome (GOLD analysis project Ga0100380, IMG submission 80417) | Groundwater microbial communities from Crystal Geyser aquifers in Utah, USA - Crystal Geyser metaG 2015-04 | ecosystem: Environmental > Aquatic > Deep subsurface > Groundwater | place... | reverse complement strand
CTCGCACCTGAGCACCTGGCGGCGCGAGCGCGAGACCGGGGCGTTGGCAGCGCTGGGACGTACGCGCGGCAGAAAGGCGACGTTCACCCCGGAGCAGAAGCGCCTGGCCGCGCTGCAGGGCGAGAACGCGAAGCGCAAGCGCGAGCTTGAGCCTGCGCAAACTGACCCGCAACCGGCGCATCTTCCCGAACGACGAAGCTGCGGTGAAGGCGTTGTATCTGGCCATCGAGCAGGCGTCACGCAACTGGAAGCAGATCCATCACTGGAAGCCAGCGCTGCAAACCTTCCAAATCCTGTTCGGAAAAGACCGCGTCCCGGTCTCAGCGTTGCAGTGAAATGACTCAGTTACACAGTTTGATTGACAGACCCAACGTTTTCGCAACGCTAATTTACCGAATCTAAGCGGTGGCTACCGCTTGATTATTTACAGCAGTTTAGGGACTCAATCTGATCCATCAGGTAATCGCGCCAACGCGGCGCGCAACCGCCTGCCGGAACTGGACCGGTTGCGCGATACCCTGCGGGCAAGGTGTCAGGTCTGGACATCGCGCTTCTGCCGAGCACGGTTGTTCGACATGGAATGCTTCAAACGACATGTCAAGACCTGACCCCCGATTTGTGGCCCCAGTTTTCCGCGCGGCTACCGCGAGCTGGCGCGCCGCGCTACCAGCGAAGCAAACGCGGACCGAGCACGGCACCCGCGGCGGTCGGGATCAGCATGCCAAGCAGATACCAGAAGGCGATGAAAGGGGCCTGCATTTCCGGACAGTGCACGCTGTACGCTACCGCGCCGACGGCTCCGGAAAGCAGCCCCGCAGCCGCACCGGCGAGCCGCAAGCGCGTCGGAGCAAGCCCCTTCATGGCCCATACCACTGCGACAAACACCGGCATGGCCAGCAGGGCGATCAGCAACGGGCACGATTGCGCGGTCTCTCCCAAGAACAGCACGGCACGCCGCGCCGGGTCGGCTCGCGCCAGCACGATCGCTGCAAGCACCCACATCGCGAGCACCGGCGCGCTCACCGCGCCGGGTACCCAGGCAAGGCTCCGGCCCGGGCGCGACAGGCACATGGCCGCCAACAGACCGGCTGCGGCAAGGCTGGCGGCAAAGCCGAGCTTGATCCAGAACATCGGCAGCAGCACCGCCTGCGCAAAATCACGGCGCGGACCCAGCAGGACGGCCATCAGCAAGGCCGCACCGAGGAAACCCCAGGCGATGGCGCTCGCGTAGCGGCGCGCCGCCTGATTCGGTTGCACCGAGCCGGCACCGGTGGCCAGCATGGCGACCAGATCGCCGGTCTTCATGACTCGCCCCGCATCCTGGCCGCGAGCGCCCTCAGGCCGCGGTGTATGCCCACTTTGACGGCGGATTCCGACAGGCCGGTGCACCGCGCGGTGTCCGCCACCGAAAGGCCTTCGATCTTGACATGCACGATCGGCAGCCGCTGTCGATCCGGCAGACTGCCCAGCAGTTTCGCCAGGTCGCGGCGCGCTTCGGCGGCCTCGTCGTCGGAGCCGGCCAGCAGGTCGATCTCGTCGTCCAGCGGATCGTTGAGCAGGTCCTCGCGCGAGCGCCGGCGCAGGAAATCGACCAGCTTGTAGCGTGCGATCGCGTAGACCCACGCCGTCAAGGGCTGCGCGGCATCGTAGGTATGCCGCTGATTGTGCACGGCCAGCAGCGATTCCTGCACCAGATCCTCCACCTCGTCGGGCAACCGGGAGAGCCGCTTCCTCAGGAAAGCGCGCAGATTCCCGGAGAGCGCCTCCAGGAATGCACGGTAGGCGGACGCATCTCCGGCGAGCCCGCGCTTCAGCAGCTCGCGCAGCCGCCCTTCCGGCACGCTCACCGGCGCTTGCCTCGTAGTTCGTTGGACCGATGCATTCGGTTACAGCAGTGCAAGACATTTCCCCGGCGGGGGGTCCCGGGGACGAATTGTGCCCGGCCGTGTAACCGGCTGCCACCTTTTCACGAACTAGCTGTCAGACCGGCTGTTAGAGCGCGCGAACGGTACCGATTTCGGGCCGGGGCGCGCGAAGCGCCCATTCACCGCCGAGGTAGGTCACACATGGATTCGCGTTCGGTCGCCGCCTGCACCTTCCTGATCCTGCATGCCGCCGCCTTGCCATCTTCCGCTTCGGCGGCCTGCGACGTGCGCAGCGGTCCCCGCAGGGCGGCGCTGATCGAACTCTACACTTCGGAGGGTTGTTCCAGTTGTCCGCCCGCAGACCGCCAGCTCAGCCGCTTGCGCGAGACGCTCGATCCGGCCGCGGTAGCGGTTCCGATGGCGCTGCATGTCGACTACTGGGACTCCATCGGCTGGAAGGACCCTTACGCGCAGGCTGTCTTCGGCGAACGCCACCGCTCACTCGTCCAGGCCAACCGGCATACGGTCGTGTATACGCCGCACTACTTCGTCGGCGGTGCCGAACTGCGATCGTGGCACGGCGCGCTGCGCGCAGAGGTGCGGCGCATCAACTCCCAGGCAACCGGGGCCGATATCCGGGTGAAGGCGAGTCCTGCCCCCGGCGGCACGCTCGCCCTCGCTGCCGATGCAACGGTGCCCGCGGACGCGCAGCCGGCCGTGCTCCATGTCGCCGTCACCGAAAGCGGCCTCGCTTCGAAGGTCGAGCGCGGCGAGAACGCCGGGACGACGCTCGCGCACGATCACGTGGTTCGCCAGTGGATCGGCCCGTTTCCGCTGAATGGCGGGACCGCCCGGGCGCAGCGCAGAATCGCCCTGCCCCCGGCCTGGAACCGCGCGCGCCTGGACGTCGTCGCCTTCGTGGCCGACCCGCGCTCCGGAGCCGTGCTTCAGGCGGTGAGCGCGCATCAGTGCGCGCGCTCGTGAGCACCTCGCATGCGGGAGACTGCGGTGATCGTTGACAGGCGCCCCATCCACCCGGGCTGGCTGCGCGCGACGCACTGGCTCAATGCGGTGGCGGTGGTGATTCTCGCGATGAGCGGATGGCGCATCTACAACGCGTCACCTTTCTTCGGCTTCCGGTTCGCCGATGCGATCACCCTCGGCGGCTGGCTGGGCGGTGCGATTCAGTGGCACTTCGCGGCGATGTGGCTGCTCGCCGCCAACGGTCTCGCCTACCTGGCGTGCAACATCGGCAGCGCTCGCCTGCTGCGCAAGTTCTTCCCGCTCTCGCCGCGGGCCATCGTTGCGGACCTGCGTGCCGCGCTGCGAGGGCGGCTCCCGCACGAGGACCCGAGCCGCTACAACGCGGTGCAGCGCGCCGCCTACCTCTTCGTGATCGCCGACATTGCGCTGCTCGTCGCCTCCGGCCTGGTGCTGTGGAAGTCGGTGCAGTTTCCATTGCTGCGCGAACTGCTGGGCGGCTACGAGGCTGCGCGGCGCATCCATTTCCTGTCCATGGCGGCTCTCGTCGCGTTCGTGGGGATTCACCTGGCGATGGTCGCGCTGGTGCCGCGCACGCTGCTGCCCATGATCCGCGGCCGCTGAGGAGTGACGATGACGATTCGCAAATCCCCCCGACTGCCCGCCATCGATGCCGGCGCGGTGGTGAAGGAAGCGCTGCTCCGCATCGCGCAGCCGTCCCGCCGGCTGTTCCTGCGCCGTTCGCTCACCCTCGGTGGACTGTCGCTCCTGACCGGCTGCACGATCGATGACGAGAACGGCGTCGAGCGTGCGCTGATGGCGGTCTCGCGCTTCAACGACCGGGTGCAGGGCTGGCTGTTCGATCCGGACCGTCTGGCGCCGACCTACCCGGAGTCGATGATCACGCGGCCGTTTCCGTTCAACGCGTACTACGGCGAGGACCAGGTCCCCGAAGTCGACGAGAGCAGCTACCGGCTGGAGGTCACCGGCCTGGTGGCCGACCGGCACGCGTGGACGCTCGCCGAGCTGGGCGCGCTGCCGCAAGCCGATCAGGTCACGCGCCACATCTGCGTCGAAGGCTGGAGCGCGATCGGCAAGTGGGGAGGCGTGAGCTTCGCGAACTTTCTCTCCCGCGTCGGCGCGGACACGAGCGCCCGCTATGTCGGCTTCAAGTGTGCCGACGACTATTACACCAGCATCGACATGGCCACCGCGCTGCACCCGCAGACGCTGCTGACCCTGACCTACGACGGTCGGAAGCTTCCGCCGCGCTACGGGTTCCCGATGAAGCTGCGCATGCCGACCAAGCTCGGCTACAAGAATCCGAAGCACATCCAGGCCATCTTCGTCACCAACACCTACCCCGGCGGCTACTGGGAAGACCAGGGGTACAACTGGTTCGGCGGGACCTGAGCACGGCTCGGCCCCCTCGATACACCGGCCTCATGGCCGATCATTCAACGCTACCAAGGAGTTCAGCATGTACAAGTTCGCCGCAAGCCTGTTTTCCGCCTGCATCCTTCTCGCCGGCGGCAATGCCCTCGCGGATGACGCGATGAAGAAGGACGCCATGGGCAAGGACGAGATGAAGAAGTAGGCGGCGATCCCTTGCGGTCGGGTGGCGGGCGGCAGGCCGGTTTGCTGCGCCCGCCTTCGCTTCGTAACGAAGTTCAGGCAACACCGGAGGACATCATGGATCGACGCCAATCGCTGAAATGGCTGCTCGGCTTTACCGGACTCCCCCTGGCCGGCGCAATCCGGGCAGAGAAAAGCAAGGGCACGGGACTGAGGAAATCGAAGGATCAATGGGCGGCGCTGCTGCCGCCCGCCGCCTATCGGGTGCTGTTCGAGGAAGCGACCGAGCGCGCCGGCACCAGCCCGTTGAACCACGAGAAGCGCGACGGAACCTTCGTGTGCGCGGCATGCAACCTGCCCCTGTTCGACAGCCGGACGAAATACGACAGCGGCACCGGCTGGCCCAGTTTCTGGCAGGCATTGCCCGAAGCGGTCGGCATCCACACCGATTTCAAGCTGTTCTATCCGCGCACCGAATACCATTGCGCGCGCTGCGGCGGGCACCAGGGCCACATCTTCGACGACGGCCCGCAGCCGACCGGAAAGCGCTATTGCAACAACGGCGTCGCGCTGACCTTCGTGCCGCGCGGCGAGAAGCTGCCGGAGCTGCGCACGTGAGTACGGGCACGCGCCGGGCGGGCATCGTCGCGGCATTGCTGCTGCTCGGCGGCATTCCAGGCTTCGCGGCCGAGACGGCATCACCGGCCGGCACCGCGACGGCCGTCTTCGCAGGCGGCTGCTTCTGGTGCGTCGAAGCGGATTTCGAGAAGCTGCCCGGCGTGATCGAGGCACAGTCCGGCTACACCGGCGGAACGCTCGCCAACCCCGGCTACGAGCAGGTCAGCGCCGGCGGCACCGGGCACACCGAGGCGGTGCGCGTGCGCTACGACCCGTCGCAGGTGAGCTACGCGCAACTGGTCGAGTACTTCTGGCGCCACATCGACCCGACGGTGAAGGACCGGCAGTTCTGCGACGTCGGAACGCAGTATCGCAGCGCCATCTACTGGCAGAACGAGGCCGAACGCAAGATCGCCGAGGCGAGCCGCGACACGCTGCTTAGGAGCGGCAAGCTGGCACGCATCCACACCGAAATCGCCGCCGCCTCGGCGTTCTACCCGGCGGAGGAATACCACCAGGACTACTACCGCAAGAACCCGCTGCGCTATTCGTTCTACCGCAAGGGCTGCGGCCGCGATGCCCGGGTGCAGGAGATCTGGTCCGCCAAGTAGCCGTTCCCATCGGGGTCAGTTCTTTACTTTATAGTGTTCATGACTCTGGCATCACGAGCACCAGCAACAACGATGAGGCGACGCGAGCGCGCACTAGAAAGTAAAGAACTGACCCCAGAGAACAGGAGCATGCGATGAACGCAGGAACCTTCACGACCGGCCTGTGCGCCGCCCTCGTCGCAGCGGCGGCACCCGCGGCGCACACCGCACCGCAGCTGATCGAGCTCAACCAGGTGCCCTGCCAGTTCCTCGAGAGCGAGAACGGTGTCAACCGGGGATTCAAGTCCGCCCGGATCCAGGATTGCGAAGCGATCAACGCCAGGACCGGCAAGGAGCGGCTGGCGCAGGCGAAGACCCTACACCTCAAGCCGGGGAAGATCGTCTTCCGCGTCACCAACCGCGACGTGCCCTACGAACTCGGCTTCTGGCTGCGCGGCGCGACCCTGCTCGACCGGGCGAGGCTGCCGAGCGTGTCCGGAGGGGGCCTGACGACCGGCACCACGCAGGACTATGCGGTGGATCTGAAGCCCGGCGAGTACGTCTATTCGTGCCCGCTCAACCCGACGCCGGACTACCGGCTCGTCGTCCGTTGACCTGATTCGGCCATCGTCACCTTCGTTCACCGGGCGAGCGCCCGTTGGCGACTGGCCTTCATGTAAGATTCTGTCTGCGATGCCGTCCAACCCTCACCGCCGCATGTCTCGATGCGTCGCATCCGGATACGGATGCGACGGACCTGGAGCGGTGAAGTGCAGGAATGCGAGACAAAGGAATGGCGACCGGCCACGGGGTCGGCCGCCAGAGTGTGTCACCCACCACCGGAGGAAGTCGAGTATGAACATGCAGAAAACGCGTTTGATGTTGGGAGCGGTCGCGCTGGCGCTGGCCGTGCCGATGTCGGTGCCGATGGCGCAGGCGGCCAACCCCTGTGCAGCCAAGAACCCCTGCGCCGCGCAGAACCCGTGTGCGCCGAAGGCCAAGAAGGCCAAGAAGGCCATGAAGAAGGCCATGAAGAACCCTTGTGCGGCGGCCAATCCCTGCGCAGCCAAGAACCCGTGCGCCGCGAAGAACCCCTGCGCCGCGAAGAAGTGATTTGACGCACCCGATCGCGTCGGGACGGGCGGAGAGGAGCCGATGGCTTCTCTCCGTTTTCTTTTCGATCGCGCTCGCGGCCTGCGGTGAGCGGCCGCCGCCGAGCGCACCGGATACAGGCACGACCGCGATCAGCGACGATTCGGTGGGCGCTTTTCTGCGAGAGCACTGGTCACGGCCCCTGGCGGCACAGGGCCCCGCTCCGGAACGTTTTTCCGCCGCGGAGCGCTCGCTTGCGCCGGCCGACTGCGGCGGCTGCCACGCCGCGCAGCATGCCGACTGGAAGGCGAGCCTCCATGCGAACGCGATGGGCCCAGGCCTGATGGGGCAGCTCGTCGAGATGGATGCCGAGGATCGCGACGCGCATCAGGATTGCATCCGCTGCCACGCGCCGCTCGCCGAGCAGGCCGATGCGCTCGCCGCGGCGATCGCAGACTCCGGCAGGCGCCCGCCCGGGCACGCAAGCGCCAGGGCGCTCCACGAGGAGGGGCTCGTCTGCGCTGCCTGCCATGTGCGCGCCCACCAGCGATTCGGCCCGCCGCGGCGCGACGGCTCGGCGCCGGACGCGGCCGCCCGACCGGCGCTGCCTCACAACGGATTCACCGCTTCGCCGGCGTTCGAGGATTCGCGCTTCTGCGCCGCCTGCCACCAGTTCGAGCCCGACGGGTTCACGCTCGCGGGAAAGCTGCTGGAGAACACCTACGAGGAATGGAAGGGCTCGCGCCACGCGCGCGAGGGTCGCACCTGCCAATCCTGCCACATGCCCGAGCGCAGGCACCTGTGGCGCGGCATCCACGACCGGCAGGCGACCCGCGCCGCCCTCACGATCGAAGCGCAGCCACCGCGCATCGCCGAGGGGAAGGTGGCGGCACGGCTGCGCATCCGCAACACCGGAGCGGGCCATCACTTTCCAACCTACGTGACCCCGCGGGCCGTCGCCGAGATCTGGCAGGAGGACGCCGCGGGCAGCGCGCTGGCGAGCACCCGCGCCGAACTGGTCCTCCAGCGGCAGGTGCCGCTCGACCTCTCGCGCGAGATCAGCGATACGCGCATCCCCGCCGACGGCGAGGCGCTGCTGGACTACGCGCGAGCGCGCCACCCGCGCGCGGCGGTGCTGCGGCTGCGCCTGCGCATCGAGCCCGACGCTTTCTACGCCGATCTGTACCGCAGTCTCCTCGAGGAGGACGGTGCCGGGCGGGGCCGCGCGATGATCCGCGCTGCGCTCGGTCGCGCCGAGGCCTCCGCCTTCGTAGCCTGGGAAGCGCGCAAGCCGCTGCCCGCGCCATGAACGGGTGGATCCGCAGCGCGATCGGTGCCGCCCTGCTCGCCACGGGCCTGGCGGCGCAGGCGGCCGTTGAGCCCGAGACGGTCCAGGTTCCCGCCGGCTCCTTCGTGATGGGCTCGGACCGCGCCGAGCGCGAAGCCGCCTACCGCCTCGACGAGGCCGCCTACGGCGCACGGACGACGCGCACGCAACGCTGGTACGAGAACGAGCGCCCACGCCAGCGTGCGCGAATCGATGCCTTCGCGATCCTGGCGGTGCCGGTCACCAACGCGCAGTACGCCACCTTCGTCCGCGCCACCGGTCACCGCGCACCCGACGTGAGCGAAGCGGAGTGGATACGCTCCGGCTTGGCCCACGCCTGGGCGGCGACGCGCCGCTTCGCGTGGAGCGGCGGCGCTCCGCCGGCCGGCCGCGAGGAGCATCCGGTGGTGCTGGTCGACCTCGAGGACGCGCGGGCGTATGCCGGATGGCTTTCCGCGCAGACCGGCCGATCGTGGCGCCTGCCGGCGGAGGTGGAATGGGAGAAGGCGGCGCGCGGCGAGGACGGCCGGCGTTTTCCCTGGGGCAAGAGGTGGAATGCGCGGCGGCTGAACAGCGCCGATGCCGGACCGTTCGATACCGTTCCGGTCGGCCGTTTCCCGGAGGGCGCGAGCCCATTCGGCATGCTCGATGCGGCGGGCCAGGTCTTCGAATGGACATCCACCACGACCGGTGACGGGCGCTCGATCGTCAAGGGCGGCTCGTGGGACGACCGCGGCTGCGGCGTATGCCGGCCCGCGGCACGCCACGGCCGCCCGCCCGACCTGCGCCACATCCTGATCGGCTTCCGGCTGGTGCGCGAGCCATGAACGCGCGCGGGAATCCGGTCCTTTCCGCGCCAGGGGCATCGCCCGCCGGCGCGGCAAGCGACGGTTGGGCACGCGCGCAGCGGGGCATCCTCGCAGCGGTCGGCGTGCTGGTGGCCGCGGTGGCCGTTCAGGCGGCCCCGGGCGGCTGGCGTCTCGCCGCGCTGTTCGGGGTGGGCATCCTGCTCGGCGTGACCCTGCACCAGTTCTCCTTCGGTTTCACCAGCGCGTACCGCCGGTGGATCGTGAATGGCGACACGCGCGGCGTGCGCGCGCAGCTCCTGATGCTCGCGCTGGCCACCCTGCTGTTCGCCCCGCTGCTCGCGGCCGGGGAAGCCTTCGGCTATCCGCTCGGCGGAGCGAACGCACCGCTCGGCGTGCAGGTCGTCGCGGGCGCTTTCCTGTTCGGCATCGGCATGCAGCTCGGCGGCGGATGCGGCTCGGGCACCTTGTACGCGGCCGGCGGTGGCAGCCCGCGCATGCTGGTCGTGCTCGCGGCGTTCTGCGCCGGATCGTTCTGGGCGAGCCTGCACATGGGCTGGTGGCAGGCGACCCCGTCCTGGGGCGAACTCGCACTCGGCGAACTCGTCGGCTGGGGAACGGCCGCCGGCGTCCAGACTGCCGTACTGATGGCCGCATTCTTCCTGCTGCGGCGCCGGGATTCCAGCCGCGATGCCGCCGGCGTCGATCCGCTGATGATCGGCGGCGTGGCGCTCGCGCTGCTGAACGCGGCCACGCTGATCCTCGCCGGCCATCCGTGGAGCATCACCTGGGGCTATACGCTGTGGGGTGCGAAGACCGCGGCAACCCTCGGCTGGCAGGCGGCGGACGGCTTCTGGACGGCGCCCTTCCAGAGCGCGGCGCTCGCCGCGAACGTGCTCCACGACGTCACCTCGCTCATGGACGTCGGCGTCCTGCTCGGTGCCGCCACGAGCGCTGCGCTGGCTGGCCGCTTCTCGCCGCAGTGGCGCATCCCGCCGCGCTCGCTCGCCGCGGCGCTCCTCGGCGGCGTACTGATGGGCTACGGCGCGCGCATCGCCTTCGGCTGCAATGTCGGTGCGTTCTTCTCCGGCGTCGCCTCCACCAGCCTGCACGGCTGGCTGTGGATCGCCGCCGCGCTCGCAGGCTGCCGGATCGGCGTCCGCCTGCGCCCGCGCTTCGGACTGACCAACTGAAACTCCGGGGTCAAACTCCGGGGTCAGTTCTTTACTTTATAGTCGCAATGACAAAGAGATTACTGGCGCCGCGGTCGACGATGAGGCGGCGCAAGACCGCGCTATAAAGTAAAGAACTGACCCCAAGGATTCAGCGGAGCGGCTTGTGCAGCCTGACCGGCTCGGCGCGGATTCGGCGCATGCGAAGGTTGAGCATCTCGACGGCGACCGAAAAAGCCATCGCGAAATAGATGTAGCCCTTCGGAACATGCACGTCGAAGCCTTCGGCGATGAGCGTGACGCCGACCAGGATCAGGAACGAAAGCGCGAGGATCTTGATCGTCGGATGCTCGTCGACGAACTCCCCGATCGGCTTCGCAGCCATCAACATCACCACGACCGCGAGCACGATGGCGACCGCCATGATGGAGACCTGCTCGATCAATCCGACGGCAGTGATCACGGAATCGAGCGAGAACACGACGTCCAGGATCGCGATCTGCGCCAGCACCATTCCCAGGCTGGCGGCGGCGACCGCGCCTGGGCGCTCTTCCGCACCTTCCAGGCTGTCGTGGATTTCATGCGTGGCCTTGGCGAGAAGAAACAGCCCGCCCCCGATCAGCACCACGTCGCGCCCCGAGATCGCCTCGCCGAGGACCGTAAACCACGGCGCGGTCAAGCCCATCACCCAGGAAATGGAGAACAGCAAGGCCAGGCGCGCGACCATGGCGAGACCCAGGCCGAGGCGCCGCGCGAGGGCGTGCTGATGCCGCGGAAGGCGCCCCACGAGGATCGAGATGAAGATGATGTTGTCGATGCCCAACACGATCTCGAGCGCCGTCAGCGTGCCCAGCGCGATCCACGCCTCCGGACTCGAAAGCCATTCGAACATCGGTCACCGCTCCGCGAGCAGGGTCAGTTCTTTACTTTATAGTGCGGGCGCGCGGCGGCGCCTCGTTTGCGCCGGGTGCGCCGATGCCATGGTCATTCACACTATAAATTAAAGAACTGACCCCGAGGATGAGGGCCGCGCGGCGGCGCGTCCATGCCAGGCCCGCAGCGCGGCGCATTCCTCGGGCATGGCGAGTTTGACCCGCTGCGCGAAATCGCAGACCACGAGCGCCGAAATGTCGACCATGGTGAATGCATCGCCCGCGACCCAGGCGTTCGCGCCGAGCTGCCGGTCGAGCAGAGCCCAGAACTGCCCGATCCGCCGGCGGCCGCGTTCGGCGAGCGCCGGGATCTGTTCGAAGGCGTCCGGCCCCGGCAGGGCGCGATCCTTGAATCCGGGGAAGGAGTTGCGGAGCACCTCGGCCACGGACAGGAAACCCAGATCCTCGATCCAGTGGTTCCATTGCAGTACCAGCGCACGCTCCTTCGGCGTGCGGCCCATGAGCGAGGGCTGCGGGTAGACCGAATCAAGGTAGTCGCAGATGGCGACCGTCTCGGTGAGGCAGGTACCGTCATCCAGCTCCAGCACAGGCACGGTGCAGCGCGGGTTCTTCGCGCGGAAGGCCTCGCCGAGCTGCTCGCCGGAGCGCAGATCGACCTGCACGACCGGAATCTCGACGCCCTTCTCGGCGATAAAGATGCGCACGCGGCGCGGGCTGGGGGCGGTGGCGCAGTCGTAGAACTTCATTCGCTTCTCCCTCGTTGGGAACCCGGCCTCAGGATACGCACCAGCGGCGGCGCAGCTCCTCGCGGTTCGCTGCCAGCCATTGCAGCGCGATGATCGGCCACGCCGCCTGGATCCGTCCTGCGGCCAGCAGGGCGAGGGCCTCCGGCGCCGGCATCGCCAGCACGCGGATGTCCTCGCCCTCGCGGGCCAGCCCGTGGATGCCGCCGGCATGCGTCGCATCGACCCGCCCGCAGAACAGATGGGAGCGCTCCGAGGATTTGGCCGGACTCGCATAGAACCGCGCGACCGGCACCAGCTCGCCGATCGCGCAGCCGGCCTCCTCGAGCGCCTCGCGCCGCGCGACCTGCTCGGGCGTCTCGCCCGGCTCGATCAGGCCGGCCACGACTTCGATCATCCAGGCGCCTGCGGGATCGTCGAGGGCGCCGACGCGAAACTGTTCGATCAGCACCACTTCGTCGCGCGCCGGGTCGTAGGGCAGCACCGCGGCGACGTCGCCCCGCTCGACGCGCTCGCGCACCAGCACCGGACCCATTCCGCCGGCATGCAGGCTGTGGCGCAACCGCAGCCGCTCGAGGCGGAAGAATCCCTCGTAGCAGGTCTCGGACTGAATGACCTCGACGCGACGCTCGTTCACTTTCCTCACCCCACGGATCGGTCCGGAAACGCTAACATCAAATCGATACTCTCATGCGGAGCCCACCATGACCCACCCACTCGCCGGAACGCCGGTTCCGGACTCGATGCGGATCGATCCGGATGCACTCGAGCGTGATTACCATCTTATCAGGCCGGATGCCGCCGACCCACTGCAGCGCGTCACCTTCGGCACCAGCGGCCATCGCGGCAGCCCCGCCAAAGCGAGCTTCAACGAGGATCACATCCTCGCCATCACCCAGGCGATCTGCGAATTCCGGCGCAAGGAAGGCATCGACGGCCCACTGTACCTGGGGCGGGACACGCACGCGCTCTCCGCGCCCGCGCAGCGCACCGCGATCGGGGTGCTGGCCGCGAACGGCGTCGCGTTCGTTCTCCAGGAGGGCGGCCGCTATACTCCGACGCCCGTCATCTCGCACGCCATCCTCGCCCACGCCGGCGCCGCCCGCGCCGATGGCATCGTCATCACGCCCTCGCACAATCCGCCCGAGGACGGCGGCTTCAAGTACAACCCGCCGGACGGCGGCCCGGCCGACACCGCGATCACCCGCCGGATCGAGGAGCGAGCCAACGCGCTGCTCGAATCCGGGCTGGCCGACGTGCGGCGCATGCCCTACCGCGACGCGCTCGCAGCCGCACGTTACGCCGATTTCGCCGCCGAATACATCGCGGATCTCGGCAGCGTGGTGGACATGGAAGCGATCCGCAAAGCGGGCGTGCGCATCGGCGTCGACCCGATGGGCGGGGCGGCGGTCGAGTATTGGCCGCGCATCGCCCGCGCCTGGAACCTCGCTCTCGAGCTCGTCAATGCGCGCGTGGATCCGGCCTTCGGCTTCATGACCCTGGACCACGACGGCAGGATACGCATGGACTGTTCCAGCCCCTACGCGATGGCGAGCCTGCTGGGCCTGAAGGATCGCTACGACATCGCCTGGGGCAACGATCCCGACGCCGACCGCCACGGCATCGTGACGCCGGGCGCGGGATTGATGAACCCCAACCATTACCTCGCGGTGGCGATCGACTACCTGCTCGCGCACCGCCCCGGCTGGCCGCGCGGGGCCGCCGTAGGCAAGACCCTGGTGTCGAGCTCGATGATCGATCGCGTGGCCGCGCACCGCGGCGCGCGGCTCGTCGAAGTGCCGGTTGGCTTCAAGTGGTTCGCGCCGGGCCTGCTCGCGGGTTCGCTGTGCTTCGGCGGCGAGGAGAGCGCAGGTGCGAGCCTCCTGCGCCGCGACGGCACGGTGTGGACGACCGACAAGGACGGGATCGTGCTGGGCTTGCTCGCGGCGGAGATCACTGCGGTCACCGGGCTCGACCCCGGCACCTGTTACGAGGCGCTCGCGGCGAAGCACGGCGCGACCCACTACACGCGCATCGACGCCCCGGCCTCCCCCGCGCAGAAGAAGGCGCTCGGTGCGCTCGCGGCCGAGTCGGTGCGCGCGACGCATCTCGCGGGCGACGAGATCCTCGCGCGCCTCACCCGCGCACCGGGCAACGATGCACCGATCGGGGGGCTCAAGGTGGTCACGGCCGGCGGCTGGTTCGCCGCGCGTCCCTCGGGCACCGAGAACCTCTACAAGCTCTACGCCGAGAGCATGCGCAGCGAAGCGCACCTGGCGAGAATCGTGGAGGAAGCGCAAGCGATCGTGGATGCGGCGCTTTCCGGGCGCTGATGCGGGAGCGCTGCACGCTCAGCGGCAGGCGCGCATGAGACCGGTCACCACGCCCTGCACCGCGACCTGTTCCGGGCGCAGCCGCAGGGGCTCGAAGGCGGGATTGGCCGGATGCAGGATCACCTCTCCGGGGCGCTGCTCGATGCGCTTGAGGGTTGCCTCGGCGCCGTCGATCAGCGCAACCACGATCTCGCCGTTGCGCGCATGCGAACGCGCCTCGACGACGACGAGATCGCCGTCGAGAATACCCTCGTCGCGCATCGAATCTCCGCGCACATCGAGCACGTAACAGCGCCCGCGCCCGCGCAGGAAGTCCGGCACCTCGACCGCACGGGCATCCGGGATCGCCTCGATCGGGCGCCCCGCGGCGATGCGCCCGAGCAGGGGCAGCCCCGCCTGCTCGCGCGCGGTGAGCCGGATGCCGCGCCTGCGCTGCTCCATCGGCTCGACCAGTGCCGCCTGGACGAGCGCGCGCACATGCTTGTGAAGCGAGCCGCGCGAGGAAAGCCCCATCGCGGCCGCCAGCTCGTCGAGGCTCGGCGGGTGCGGGAACTCCTCCCGGTGCGTGACCAGGAATTCGTAGACCGCCTGCTGGCGGCGGGTGAGCGGCGCGGACATGGCATGGAAAAGAGAAATGGAAAATGGCTTGCGGCCCCGAATCCGTTTCTATACTATCATCACCGAGAACGAATGGAGAACGGGAGGATCGCCGCCATGCAAGCCCCCGCCCTGCGCCGGCGCGAACCTCTTGTCGAGCGCCCGAGCGATGCGGCGGCGCTTGCGGACGAGCTGCGCCGCCGCCATGCGAAGCGCATCACCGGAGAGCTGCTGCTGCCCGCCCAACCGGCGCGTCATGCGCCATTCCCGCCCGTGCTCGATGCGCGACTGAAGAGCGTGCTCGAGCGGCGCGGCATCCATGCGTTCTACAGCCATCAGCGCCAGGTTTGGGATCTGGTGGCCGCGGGCCGTCATACGGTGGTGGCGACGCCGACCGCCTCGGGCAAGACGCTGTGCTACAACCTGCCGGTGCTGCAGGCCGCGCTCGGCAGCCGCGCGAAGGCGCTCTATCTGTTCCCGACCAAGGCGCTCGCGCAGGACCAGGTCGCCGAGATCCTGGAGTTCAACCGCATCGGGGAGCTCGGCGTGCGCGCCTGCACCTTCGACGGCGACACCCCGGGAGATGCGCGGCGCGCGGTGCGCACCCACGGCGACGTCGTGGTGTCCAATCCGGACATGCTGCACCAGGGCATCCTGCCGCATCACACCAAGTGGGCGCAGTTCTTCGAGTCGCTCGCCTTCGTGGTGATCGACGAGATCCATACCTACCGCGGCGTGTTCGGCTCGCATGTGGCGAACGTGATCCGGCGGCTGCGCCGCGTGTGCCGCTTCTACGGCTCGGATCCGGTCTTCATCTTGTGCTCTGCCACGATCGCGAATCCGGGCGAGCTGGCGAGCGCGCTGCTCGGCGAGGACGCGGCCGTGGTGAGCGAATCCGGCGCGCCACAGGGTGAGAAACACCTCCTGCTGTGGAATCCGCCGGTGATCGACCCGGATCTCGGCCTGCGCGCCTCGGCCCGTTCGCAATCGATGCGGATCGCGCGCACGGCTCTCAAGCGGGGGCTCAAGACCATCGTCTTCGCCAACACCCGGCTGATGGTGGAGGTGCTCACCAAGTACCTCAAGGACGTCTTCGATTCCGACCCGCGGGAGCCTGCGCGCGTGGCGGCCTACCGCGGCGGCTATCTGCCCGGCGAGCGGCGCGGCACCGAGCGCAGCCTGCGCGAGGGCAGCCTCGATTGCGTCGTCGCGACCAACGCGCTCGAGCTGGGCGTGGACATCGGCGCCCTCGACGTGTGCATCCTCAACGGCTACCCCGGAACGATCGCCGGAACCTGGCAGCGGCTGGGGCGCGCAGGCAGGCGCGATCGCCCGGCCCTGGGCGTGCTCGTCGCCAGCAGCGAGCCGCTCGACCAGTACATCGTGCGCAACCCGGAGTTCTTCCTCGGCGCCTCGCCCGAGCATGCGCGCATCGACCCGGACCAGCTCTTGTTCCTGATGGATCACGTTCGCTGCGCGGCCTTCGAGCTGCCGTTCGTCGCGGGCGAGCGCTTCGGCGGCGAGAATCTCGAAGAGATGCTCGCGTATCTCGCCGATCAGGGCATCGTGCATCGCGAGGGCAGCCGCTGGCACTGGATCGCCGACAGCTACCCGGCCGCCACGGTCAGCCTGCGCAGCGTGGCCGAGGGAAATTTCGTCGTCATCGACACGACCGGCGGGGCGAAGGAGGTGATCGCCGAAGTCGACTACGGTGCCGCCCCGATGACGCTCCACGAGGGCGCGATCCACCTGATCCAGGCGCGCCCCTATCAGGTCGAGAAACTCGACTGGGTCGGCCGCAAGGCCTTCGTCACCCGCACCCGCGCCGACTACTACACGGAGGCCATCGATTACACGAAGCTCAAGATCCTCGACGAATTCGAGCGCGAACGGGGCCCCGGCGGCGCGTGCGCGCGCGGCGAGGTGCATCTGGTGCGCAGGGTGGCCGGCTACAAAAAGATCCGCTACTACAGCCACGAGAACGTGGGCTACGGCGAGGTCAGGCTACCCGACCAGGAGATGCACACCAGCGCGCTGTGGTGGCAGGTCTCGCCCGAGCGGCTCGCCCGCGCCTTCGCCAGCCGCTGGGAGGCGCTCGACGGATTTCTCGGCGCCGCCCACGCCCTGCACCAGATCGCGGCGCTGCTCACGATGTGCGAGCGCGCCGACCTCGGGCGCGCGGTGGGCGACGGCAACGCGACCTGGTCCGGGGTCGTGGGAGCGGACGGGCGCGGCTCGGCGCGCAGCTTCGAGGGCGAGCCGGTCGATCTCGACCGCCCCGGCGGCGAGTTCGTCCCGACGGTCTTCCTCTACGACAACACGCCCGGGGGCATCGGACTGACCGCGCCGCTTTACGCGTTGCGCCACGAGGTCGCGGAGCGCACCCGCGCGCTGGTGGCAGGCTGCGATTGCGCGAACGGCTGCCCGGCCTGCGTGGGGCCCATCCTCGCCTCGGAGGCCGCCCGCGGCTCGCCCAAACGAGCGGCGCTCGGCGTGCTGCGCCTGCTCGCCTGAACGGCCGAAGCGATGCGGCGGCTGGCTCGGGTTTGAAGTTCCAGGGTCCGGGTTCCAGGTTTCGAATTCCTGCCCAGATGACCGAGAACACACTCCAGCACCGGCTGGCCCTGCTGTCGCACTCGCTTGCGGGCACCTCCATCGGCCAGCGCCTGGCCTGCCTCGGAACCTCCGCCGGACATCTCCGCCGCCCGGCCGCCGATCACGAGGTGGCGGCCCGACTTGGCGGCCGGATCGCGGCGGACCATGTGATCGTCATCGAGCGCGAGATCCCGCTCGCGTCGCATCACGGACACGTGCCGCTCGCCGGCATCACACAGTTGCCCGAAGTGCCCTGGCTGAAACGCCACGATCCGCGGCACTTCGTGTTCATCGACACCGAGACCACGGGACTGGCCGGAGGAACCGGGACGATGGCCTTCCTGGTCGGCGCTGCGCGCATCGACGGCCGGCATCTGCGCGTGCGCCAGTATTTCCTGACCGCCTTCGCCGGCGAGCCGGCGGCTCTCGATCACATCGAGCGCTGGGCGGGCGGCGAAACGCATCTAGTGAGCTACAACGGAAAGCGCTTCGACCTGCCGCTGCTCGCGGCGCGCTACCGCCTGGCGGGCAGCCGCGATCCGTTCGCCGGCCTGCCCCACCTCGATCTACTCCATCCCGTGCGCACCGCCTTCCGCACGCGCTGGCCGGATTGCCGGCTGGCGACCGTGGAGCACCGGTTGCTGGGTTTCGCGCGCACGAACGACCTACCCGGCGCGGCGATGCCGGGCGCATGGCTGGAATTCCTGCGCGGCGGTCACCTCGGGATCTTGCCCGCCATCCTGGAGCACAACCTGCACGACGTGGTGTCCCTGGCCGCCCTGATGCCGGCGCTCGCCGCCGCCTACTCGGGTACGGGCGGCATTGCCGAGCCGGACGCGGCTGCCGTCGCACGCGCCTGGTCGCGCGCGGGCATGCCCAAGCGGGCCCTGCGCCGCCTGAACGAGGCGCGGGAGCGGCTCGACGAGGCCGGGCTGCTCGAACTCGCTAGGCTCCATCGGCGGGATGCGGACTGGGGCGCGGCGGTGCGCATCTGGGACGACCTCGCGCACCGCGGCAGCATCGAGGCCATCGAGCGCCTGGCGATCTATCACGAGCATGTCGCGAAGGACCCTTCCGCAGCGGCGGTGCTCGCCGAACGGCTCGGGCGCCGCGAGCCCGGAGCCGCGCCTCACCTCAGGCGCATCGAGCGGCTCGACCGCAAGCTGCGCCAGGCCCGCATTTCCGCCTGACGCGCTTCATCGCGGGGCCGGCGCCCGCTCCAGGCCGCGCAACATTGCACCGGCGCGGATTCCGCGCTGGGCAAACCAGCCCTTGTTCATTTCCAGCGCGTAGCGTGCCGGAGCGGTCGCGCAGTGGCTCGTTTCGGTGAGCGGTTCCATGTCCTCGATATTGAGGATGCGGCCGCCGCCGTCGACGAAGGCCACGCTCAGCGGCAGGCGGGTGTTGCGCATCCACATGCAGTGCCGCCCCGTTTCGGGGAAGACGAACAGCATGCCCGCCTGCGCGGACATCGTCTGGCGGTGCATCAGCCCGCGGGCACGCGTGTCGAAGTCTGCGGCGACTTCCGCCTCGATCCGGTGGATTCCGGCCGAAAGCTCGATCTTCGCCTGCGCGCCCGCGACGCTCATCCAGGCGAAAAGCAGCGTCCCCGCCGCGGCACGCGCCCATTTCATGACGTTGTCCGGGTCTTTGAAAGCCGAGAGGATAACGCGCAGAACGGGACCGCGCGACCCTCGAATGGCCGGCAGGCGAGGCTCGGCCGGGGGTCCGGCCGCGCCGGCGCCGGTCGCAAAAAACTGGCAGGGCGAACCCTGCCAGTTCCTTGCCAACGCCTTCCCGATCAGGCCTTGGGTTCGGCGGCCGCCTTCTTGACCTTCTTCGCCTTCTTGGCCTTCTTCACCATCTTCTTGTCGGCCTTCGGCGCGGTCGCTTCGGGCGCCGCGGGAGCGGCGGCGGGAGCCGCGGGAGCGGCGGGCGCGGCCGGGGCAGCCTTCGGCGCATCCGCGGCAATCGCGGTGCCGGCTGCGAACGCAGTGACGATCAGTGCAGACAGGAGCTTGCTCATGAGATTCGCTTCCTTCCAGAGAATTCGGGTCGTCGGTCGCTTCAACAGGGTGACCCGAGAATACCGGCTGTCGGTTTCCATAACGCGCAGCCTCACGGCTCGTTTACAGGCCACGAAGCGCTGGCAAAAAAAGACCGGCCCGCGGGCCGGTCTTCGATGCGACGGAGGCGAAAATTACTTCTTCTCGTCCTTCTTCGCGTCAGCCGAAGCGGCCTTCTCGTCATTCTTCGCGGCCTTCTTTGCGACCTTTTTCGTGTCAGCCTTGGCTTCCTTCTTGGCGTCCGGCGCGGCCTTCTCTTCGGCGGCAACGGCGGACACGCTCACGGCAGTGAAAGCCGCGGCAACCAGCATCGACAACAGCTGGCTCATTCGAGGGCTCCTGAACTCGTTTATGGTTGATGAATCGACCGGACCTTCCGGCCAACTGCGATAACGCGCAACGCCGTTTCCGGTTGACACGGCCTTCCGGCCGGCACGGTGATCCGGGTAACCCCGTTTCAGGCCGCGCTCGCCAGCGCCGGCCTGTCCCCGGCCGGGGCCCCGAACACCCGGCAGAAACGCAGTGAGGTGGGGTACGGAAAGAAATCCTCGATCTGCCCGGCGCGAATCCTTTCCTGGGCGCGCCGCCAGTACTCCACGTCCAGCAGCTCGGCGTGGTACTTCAGAAAGCACTTCCGGATCCTCGGCGAGCCGAGCAGGAAGGTCTCGAACTCCTCGGGGAAGACATCATTTCGCGCGACCGAATACCAGACCTCGCCCGAGAGCTCCGCTTCGGGATTGGGCGCAGGCGGGATGCGGCGGAAATTGCAGTCGGTCAGGTATTCGATCTCGTCATAGTCGTAGAACACCACACGGCCCAGACGGGTCACGCCGAAGTTCTTCCACAGCATGTCGCCGGGAAAGATGTTGGCCGCCGCCAGCTCGCGGATGGCGTTGCCGTACTCGCGCACCGCATGTTCGGCCTGCTCCTCCCCGGCATGGTCGAGATGGATGTTGAGCGGCACCATGCGGCGCTCGATGTACAGGTGCCGGATCACCAGCTTGTCGCCCTCGTCTTCCAGCACCGATCGAGCGAGCCGCTGCAGTTCGTCGAGCAGCTCGGGCGAGAAGCGCGACCTGGGCAGGGCGACATCCGAGAATTCGAGCGTGTCCGCCATGCGTCCGACCCGGTCGTGCTGCTTGACCATCAGGTACTTGGCCTTGACGGTCTCCGGTGTCACGTCCTTGGAGGGCGCGATCTCGTCCCGGATCACCTTGAACACGTAGGGGAACGAGGGCAGCGTGAATACGATCATGACCAACCCGGGGATGCCGGGGGCGATGACGAACTGGTCGTTGGAATGGCGCAGGTGATGGATCAGCTCGCGGTAGAACATCGTCTTGCCCTGCTTGTGCAGGCCGAGCATGGTGTAGATCTCGGCGCGCGGCTTGTTGGGCATGATGCCTCGCAGCAGATCGACATAGGCGGAGGGCACGGCCATATCGACCATGAAATAGGCACGGCTCAGGCTGAACAGGAGCTGGATGCGCCAGGCATCGAGCAGAACGGTGTCCAGGCACAGCAGCCCTTCAGCGTCGTGCAGCACCGGCACCGCGAACGGAATCTCCTGATAGCCATTGACGACCTTGCCGATGACATAGGCACCCTTGTTCCGGTAGAAGGGCGAATACAGCACCTGCACCTGGAAGTTCGCATCGGCCTCGGGCCATTCGCCGCCCAGGTGATGCCTGAAGGACTCGAGCACGAAGCCGACGTCGCGGTCCAGATTGGCGAACGGCCGCGCCCAGCCGAAGTCCAGGAAGATCTGTCGGGCGGTTGCGTGCAGCCCCGCGCCGAGCGGGTAATAGGTGCGGTAGGAAGGCGGGTCCGATTCAATGAAATCGGTCGAAACCGCCGGCCGCACGAACAGGAAGTCGTTGTTGAAATAGGTCCGGTGCAGGATCTTGCACGAAACCGAGTTGAAGAACGTCTCGGCAAGCTCGGGGCGCTTGTGATCGGTGAGCAGGCCGATGTAGAAGAGCTTCGCCCGCTGCCAGGTCGCGTGATCGATCGCCTCGGCCCCGAATTCGCCGCGCAGGCGCTCCACGCACTCGTTCACGCGTGTGTCATAGAACCCGACCCGTTCCCTGACGTCGTGCTGAACGGCCTGCCAGTCCGCCGATTCGAAGCGCTCCTTGGCCCGCCGGCTGATTCTGCGGAAGAGCCGGTAGTGCTTGTCGAATCCATCGATGATCGCACGCGCGATCGCACGCGCGAGCGTGGGTTCTTCCTCTGCTGTCCCGACCGTGGGCCACATGAGTCGTCGCCAATGCTTGCGTAACCGGCCGTGATTCTAGCAGCCCGGCGCTGGCCGACCGTCCGCGATTGCGGGATAATGATGGGCCTATCAATCGATCGAATGGTTTCGCCCGGCAGCCGTGGCCCAAAGACGGCGGGTCGCAGGAGTACGCTGGTTCCGGTCCTTAAACATCTGACAGAGGGAGTCGCATGAGCACGAACAAGATCAAGGTCCCGCAGGACGGCAGGAAGATCGTTCCGGGGCAGCCCGTTCCGGACAATCCGATCATTCCTTACATCGAAGGCGACGGGATCGGCGTGGACATCACCCCGGTGATGATCAAGGTCGTCGACGCGGCCGTCGCCAAGGCCTACGGCGGCAAGCGCAAGATCGCCTGGATGGAGGTCTACGCCGGCGAGAAATCCACCCGCGTCTATGGCGGCGACGTCTGGCTGTCGGCCGAGACGCTGGGGGCGCTCAAGGAATACGCGATCTCGATCAAGGGCCCGATGACCACGCCGATCGGCGGCGGGATGCGCTCGCTCAATGTCGCCATGCGCCAGGAGCTCGATCTGTACGTGTGCCTGCGTCCGGTGCGCTATTTCCGCGGGGTGCCCAGCCCGCTCAAGCACCCGGAAAAGACCGACATGGTGATCTTCCGCGAGAACACCGAAGACATCTACGCGGGCATCGAGTGGCCGGCAGAATCCGACCCCGCGAAGAAGGTGATCGGCTTCCTGCAGGGCGAGATGGGGGTGAAGAAGATCCGCTTCCCGGCCACCTCCGGTGTCGGCATCAAGTGCGTTTCGCGCGAGGGCACGCAGCGGCTGGTGCGCAAGGCCATCGAGTACGCGATCGACAACGACCGCAAGTCGGTGACCTTCGTGCACAAGGGCAACATCATGAAGTACACCGAGGGTGCCTTCCGCGACTGGAGCTACGCGCTCGCGCAGAGCGAGTTCGGCGCCAGCCCCATCGACGGCGGGCCCTGGTGCAGCATGAAGAACGCGAAGACCGGCCACGACATCGTGATCAAGGACGTGCTGGCCGATGCGTTCCTGCAGCAGATCCTGCTGCGACCCGCCGAGTACGACGTGATCGCAACGATGAACCTCAACGGCGATTTCATCTCGGACGCGCTGGCCGCCCAGGTCGGCGGCATCGGGATCGCGCCCGGAGCGAACATTTCGGACCAGTATGCCGTGTTCGAGGCGACCCACGGCACCGCGCCGAAGTACGCCGGAAAGGACAAGGTCAACCCCGGTTCCCTCATCCTTTCTGCGGAGATGATGCTGCGGCACATGGGCTGGCGTGAGGCGGCGGACACCATCACCCGGTCGATGGAGGCGGCGATCGGAGACAAGATCGTGACCTACGACTTCGCCCGCCTGATGGAAGGCGCAACCGAAGTGTCCTGCTCGGGCTTCGGGAATGCGATGATCGAGCGCATGTAGGCCCGGCTCCAGTTCGACGCACCGAAAGCCCCCGCGAGGGGGCGCGCCAGGCAATGCCCTGGCGGGTCAACGAAAAAAGCCCGGGGGCTTGCGCCGGCCGGGCTCTCTGGGCAAGGGAAAGCGCAATGCGCTTCCGGCCCGATTCAAAGTGCCTGGATATTCGAGGCCTGCTTGCCTTTGGGTCCCTGGGTCACTTCGAAGGAAACCTTCTGCCCCTCCTTCAGCGACTTGAATCCGCTCGATTGAATGGCGGAATAGTGGGCGAACAGATCTTCACTGCCGTCGTCCGGCGTGATGAAGCCATAGCCCTTTGCATCGTTGAACCACTTCACAGTGCCCGTTGCCATAAAACCATTTCCTAAAGTTGAACTCAAACGAACCGGGTGGATAGCCCGCCATGTTTGCCTTCGAGGACGCAGGAGCCCCGGAAACGGGGAATAACGCAAGCCCCAACCCAACGCGCCACGCACCCGGCGCAAACACGGCTGGGTTTTTACGCCAAGTGAGTGTGTTCCGTCAAGCACTTGTTTTCATGCTGCATGACAGCAAGGTTGCGGTGTTGCGCGCAGGCCGCGTGCCGAAACGCTTTCACCGGGCGATCATTTCTCTGAGAACGGCGGCGTTCAGCGGCTTTTTTCGGCGCTTGCGCATCCGCGGTTTCGGATTAGAATTCCCCGATGGCTACACGCGGGCAGGGCGAGAATGTGCTCGATGTCGAGCGCAGCCGGGTCGAGCCACCTCGCCTGTACAAGGTGCTGCTTCTCAATGACGATTTCACCCCGATGGACTTCGTCGTGGTGGTGCTGCAGAAATACTTTTCGATGGGCCGGGAACAGGCGACGCGGATCATGTTGAAGGTGCACCGGGAGGGCAGGGGGATGTGCGGCGTGTTTCCGAAGGACATCGCGGCGGCCAAGGTCGAACAGGTCAGCGCGTTCGCACGCGAGCATCAGCACCCGCTCGCCTGCGTGATGGAGGAAAGTTGAGATGATCGCGCAGGAACTGGAAGTCAGTCTGCACATGGCGTTCGTCGAGGCGCGCCAGAAGCGCCACGAGTTCATCACCGTGGAGCACCTGCTGCTCGCACTGCTCGACAATCCTTCGGCGGCCGAGGTGCTGCGCGCCTGCGCCGCCAGCATCGAAGCGCTGCGCCGCGAGCTGACCGCCTTCATCAACGAGCACACGCCGACCGTCGCCGGAGCCGAGGAGATCGACACCCAGCCGACGCTCGGCTTCCAGCGCGTCATCCAGCGTGCCATCCTGCACGTGCAGTCCTCCGGGAAGAAGGAAGTGACGGGCGCCAACGTGCTGGTCGCCATCTTCGGAGAAAAGGACTCGCACGCGGTCTACTTCCTCCAGCGCCAGGGCATCACGCGGCTGGACGTGGTCAACTACATCTCCCACGGAATCACCAAGGCGCCGCACGAGGCGAGCCGCGAGGGCGCGGGTAACGGCACAGAGGAACAGTCCGGGGAGCAGGAGCACGACGGCCAGCAGGCCGGGGGCGCACTGGAGAGCTTCACCCAGGATCTCAATGCGCTGGTGCTCCTGGGGAAGATCGACCCGCTGATCGGCCGTGACCGGGAGATCGAACGGGTCATCCAGACGTTGTGCCGGCGGCGCAAGAACAACCCCCTCCTGGTGGGCGAGGCGGGAGTCGGAAAGACGGCGATCGCCGAAGGGCTGGCGCGCCTCGTGGTCGAAGGGCGCGTTCCGGAAATCCTCAGCCATGCCCAGATCTATGCGCTCGACATGGGAGCGCTGCTGGCCGGGACGAAGTACCGCGGCGACTTCGAACAGCGGCTCAAGGCCGTTCTCAAGCAGCTCGCCGACAACCCGAACGCCATTCTGTTCATCGACGAGATCCACACCCTGATCGGCGCCGGAGCCGCCTCGGGCGGAACGCTGGACGCCTCGAATCTTCTCAAGCCGGCGCTCTCCAACAGCCAGCTCAAGTGCATCGGGGCGACCACCTACAACGAGTTCCGCCAGGTCTTCGAGAAAGATCACGCGCTCTCGCGCCGGTTCCAGAAGATCGACGTGAGCGAGCCTTCGGTCGAGGAAACGGTCTCCATCCTGAAGGGGCTGAAGTCGCGTTTCGAGCAACACCACGGGGTCAAGTATTCCAGCCACGCGCTGTCGAGCGCGGCGGAGCTCGCGGACCGTTACATCAGCGACCGCCATCTGCCGGACAAGGCGATCGATGTCATCGACGAGGCGGGGGCGGCGCAGCGCATCCTGCCGAAATCGCGCCAGCGCAAGGTGATCGGGAAGACCGAAATCGAGGAGATCGTCGCCAAGATCGCGCGCGTACCCTCCCAGCATGTATCGACCGACGACCGCGCCGCGCTCAAGAATATCGGCCGGGACCTGAAGAGCGTCGTGTTCGGCCAGGACAAGGCGATCGACGCGCTCGCGCGGGCGATCAAGATGGCGCGCTCGGGCCTCGGCAACCCGGCGAAGCCGATCGGCTGCTTCCTGTTCAGCGGCCCGACCGGCGTCGGGAAGACCGAGGTGGCGCGCCAGCTCGCATACTGCATGGGCATCGAGCTGGTGCGCTTCGACATGTCCGAATACATGGAACGCCACGCGGTATCCAGGCTGATCGGCGCGCCGCCGGGCTATGTCGGATTCGACCAGGGCGGGCTGCTGACCGAGGCCATCACCAAGAAGCCGCACTGCGTGCTCCTGCTCGACGAGATCGAGAAGGCGCATCCGGACATCTACAACATCCTGCTGCAGGTCATGGACCACGGCACGTTGACCGACAACAACGGCCGCCACGCGGATTTCCGCAACGTCATCCTCGTCATGACCACGAACGTCGGGGCCGAGACCCTGCAGAAGTCCGCCATGGGCTTCACCGCGGCACGCAGCACGGGCGATGAGGCGGCGGATATCCGGCGGACGTTCTCGCCCGAGTTCCGCAACCGGCTCGACGCCACGATCTCGTTCGCGGCGCTCGATCGCGCGATCATCCTGCGGGTGGCGGACAAGTTCCTGATGCAGCTCGAGGCGCAGTTGCACGAGAAGAAGGTCGAAGTGATCTTCACCGAGCGGCTGCGCGAATGGCTCGCCGACAAGGGCTTCGATCCCCTGATGGGAGCCCGCCCGATGGCGCGGCTGATCCAGGACACGATCCGCGCGGCGCTCGCGGACGAGTTGTTGTTCGGACGCCTGGTCAATGGCGGGCGCATCCGCGTCGATGTCGACGAGCAGGGCGAGGTCAAGCTGATCTTCGACGAACCGGTCGCGGTCGCGCTCTGAACGATGCAGTTCAGTACCGCCGATCTGTGCGACCGGAACGAGGGAGCCGTTCGCATCGCGATTCCGGCCTTGCGCTCGTTCGGGCAGCGTCGCGTCTTCGGCGGAGCGATCGCCACCCTGAAGTGCTTCGAAGACAACTCGCTTGTGCGCGCCGCCCTCTCCGGCGCCGGCGCCGGACGCGTGTTCGTGATCGACGGCGGCGGGAGCCTGCGCTGCGCCCTGGTCGGAGATCGGCTCGCGCAGCTCGCGGCCGGCAACGGATGGAGTGGGATCGTCGTCAATGGCTGCGTGCGCGATTCGCGGGCCCTCGCCGGCATCCCGATCGGCGTCCTCGCGCTCGCCGCCCATCCCTTGAGGAGCGTGAAAAAGGGCGTGGGGGAAGCGGATGTGCCGGTGCGCTTCTGCGGCGTACGCTTCGTCCCCGGCGAGTTCCTGTATGCGGACGAGGACGGCCTGCTCGTCTCCGAAGCACCACTGCAACTCTCCTGAATGCCGCCGGCCCGATGATTGTGCATTGCGGCATCGCATGATTTCATAGGCGAGGATTTCATCTCACATCGCGAAACGTCGCACGTAGTTCTCTGTTCCGGTATGAGATATTTTTCGCGACCGGTCTTATAGAAGACCTTGTTGCCTCGCGGGGCACCCTTTATACTTCCAGCATCACGAACGCGCCGCGGGGACACCCTCCCGCGATGCGTCCTGTCGGGCGGAACGCAACCCCCCTGCCCGCCACGGCTCGTCAGAACCGACCTCTGGCCGCCACGTGGAGGCCCGTTCGGCGCACGCTCGCAAGGCGCGCACCGGGCGGCCGGAGGAAAGGGCGCGGCCGGACGACCGGCGCGGCCCGATGAGCCACATCAATTCAAGGAGCCGAGATGAATCGTGATCAGGATGTCGCCGCACTGAAGCAGGAGTGGAAGCAGAATCCGCGCTGGAAGGATGTCCGGCGGGGCTATGTCGCCGAGGACGTGGTGCGGCTGCGGGGCTCGGTTCAGGTCGAGTACACGCTCGCCCGCCGCGGCGCGCAGAGGTTGTGGAAGGACATCCAAGAGAAGGAATTCGTGCCCGCCCTCGGCGCACTGACCGGCAATCAGGCGATGCAGCAGGTCAAGGCGGGCCTGCACGCGATCTACCTTTCCGGATGGCAGGTCGCGGCGGATGCCAATCTGGTCGGCGAGATGTACCCGGACCAGTCGCTGTACCCCGCCAACTCCGGCCCGGCTGCGATCCGCAGGATCAACAATGCGCTGCGCCGCTGCGACCAGATCCAGTGGATGGAAGGCAAGCGGCCCGGCGACGAGGGGTATATCGACTACTTCGCGCCCATCGTCGCCGATGCCGAGGCCGGCTTCGGCGGTGTGCTGAACGCCTTCGAGCTGACCAAGGCGATGATCGACGCAGGCGCCGCCGGCGTGCATTTTGAAGACCAGCTCGCATCGGTGAAGAAGTGCGGTCACATGGGCGGCAAGGTGCTGGTGCCCACGCGCGAGGCGGTCGACAAGCTCGTCGCCGCTCGCCTCGCGGCCGACGTGCTGGGCGTGCCCACCGTGCTCGTGGCCCGCACCGACGCGCAGGCCGCCGACCTGCTCACCAGCGACATCGACGTCAACGACAAGTCCTTCTGCACCGGGGAGCGCACCGTCGAGGGCTTCTTCCGCACCCGCGCCGGACTGGATCAGGCGGTTTCGCGCGGGCTCGCCTACGCGCCCTATGCCGACCTGGTGTGGTGCGAGACCGGAAAGCCCGATCTCGTCTATGCCCGGCAGTTCGCCGAGGCGATCCACAAGCGCTTCCCCGGCAAGCCGCTCGCCTACAACTGCTCGCCGTCGTTCAACTGGAAGAAGAACCTCGACGACGCCACGATCGGCCGCTTCCAGAAGGAGCTCGCCGCGATGGGCTACAAGTTCCAGTTCGTCACGCTGGCCGGCTTCCACGCGCTCAACTACTCGATGTTCAGTCTGGCGCACGGCTACGCGCGCAACCAGATGAGCGCTTTCGTCGAGCTGCAGGAAGCCGAATTCGCGGCCGTGGAGCAGGGCTTCACTGCGGTCAAGCACCAGCGCGAAGTAGGCACCGGCTACTTCGACGCGGTGACCACCGCGATCGAGCGCAACGCCTCGACCGGCGCACTGAAGGGCTCCACCGAGGACGAGCAGTTCTTCGAAAGGAAGGCAGTCAACGCGCGGTGAGGCGCGCCGACCGGCTACCGGCCGCGCCTCCGACCGGGGGGCGCGGCCGGTCTTTCGCCTCGTCCGGTAGCCGGGATCGCCGTCGCTTTCCCTGAGGCAGTCGATGAAGGCGCGCACCCGCAGGGCGAAATGCCTGCGCCGGGGAATCGTCGCGTGCCGCCCGATCGGCAAAGCCGCGAAACGCGTGTCTTCTTCGGCGAGGCAGGTTGGAATAGACTCCCGAATACTACCAGAACAAGAATGCGCGATCGCCTCGCGGCGACGTCCCCGTCGAGGGGCTCGCCGCACTCCCAACCATCACCGTCGGAGATCCGAATGAACCAGAACCTGCCGCAAGGCGTAGAGATCAAGGCGCCGCTCGCCCCCGGTTTCGAGACCGTCCTCACCCACGATGCGCTCGCGCTGGTGGCGAAACTCCAGCGCGCCTTCAATGCGAGGCGCGCCGAACTGCTGCACCTGCGTGAGGAGCGCCAGAAGGCGATCGACGCCGGTGCGATGCCCGACTTCCTTGCCGAGACGAAGAGCATCCGCGAAGCCGCATGGACGATCGCTCCGCTACCCGCTGACCTCGAACGGCGCAGGGTCGAGATCACCGGGCCGGCCGAGCGAAAGATGATCATCAACGCACTGAACTCCGGCGCCGATTCCTACATGACCGATTTCGAGGACTCGAACACCCCGAACTGGTCGAACCAGATCCAGGGCCAGATCGCCCTGATGGACGCCATCCGGCGCCGGATCGACTTCGAGCAGGCAGGCAAGCGCTACCAGCTCAACGACAAGGTCGCGACGCTCGTCGTGCGCCCGCGCGGCTGGCATCTCGAGGAGAAGCACGTGCTCATCGACGGCGCGCGCGTTTCCGGCGGCATCTTCGACTTCGCGCTGTTCCTGTTCCACAACGCGCGCGAGCTCATGGCGCGCGCTAGCGGCCCGTACTTCTACCTGCCGAAGATGGAGTCGCATCTGGAGGCGCGGCTGTGGAACGACATCTTCTGCATGGCCCAGGACGAACTCGGGATTCCACGCGGAACGATCAAGGCCACGGTCCTGGTGGAGACCATCCTCGCCGCATTCGAGATGGATGAGATCCTCTACGAGCTGCGCCAGCATTCCGCCGGCCTGAACGCCGGGCGCTGGGACTACATCTTCTCCTGCATCAAGAAGTTCAGGAACAAGCCGGGGTTCTGCGTCGCCGACCGCGGCGCCATCACCATGACGGTGCCGTTCATGCGCGCCTACTCGCTGCTGCTGCTCAAGACCTGCCACAGGCGAAACGCACCGGCGATCGGAGGCATGTCCGCGCTGATCCCGATCAAGAACGATGCGCAGGCGAACGAGCGGGCGCTCGCCGGTGTGCGCGCCGACAAGGAGCGCGATGCGGCCGACGGCTACGACGGCGGCTGGGTCGCGCACCCCGGCCTGGTGCCGATCGCGATGGAGGCCTGGAACAAGGTGCTGGGCAGCCGTCCCAACCAGATCGCGAAGAGCCGCGAGGCCGTCACGGTGAGCGCCGCCGAGCTGCTCGACTTCCGCCCGGAGCAGCCGATCACCGATAAGGGACTGCGCAACAACATCAGCGTCGGCATCCAGTATCTCGGCTCATGGCTCGCGGGCAACGGCTGCGTGCCGATCTTCAACCTGATGGAAGACGCCGCCACCGCCGAGATCTCGCGCTCGCAGGTCTGGCAGTGGATCCGCTCGCCGAAGGGTGTGCTCGATGACGGGCGCAAGGTGACGCGGGAACTCGTGCGCAGCCTGATCCCGCACGAGATGGAGAGAATCCGGGCGCTGGTCGGAGAGCCCGCCTACAGCGCGACCTACGTCGAGGCCGGAAAGATCTTCGAGCAGTTGTCGACATCGGACAGCTTCACGGAATTTCTCACCCTGCCGCTGTACGAGAAGCTCGAGTGAACAGCGCGCGGAGGAATCTCGCGCCCCCGTGCGCGTCTAGTTCAGGCCCGAGGCGTAGACCGCGACCGCGTTCATCTCCAGTTCGGTGAGCTTCGACGCGATGCTGTGCATGATCGCGTTGTCGTTCGTGCGTTCGCGCCGGTTGAACTGCTTGAGCTGCCGCACGAGATAGGTCGAACGCTGTCCGGAGAGCCGCGGCAGGCGCGCGGTGCCCATGCCCTTCGCGCCGTGGCATTCCTGGCAGGCGGGTACGCCGGCGTAGCTGTTGCCCTTCTTGTAGATATATTGCCCCACCGGGGCGAGATCGGCCTCTCCGCTCATCCGGACCGGAACGTCCTTCTGCGCGAAGTAGCTCGCCAGCGCGGCCATTTCCTCCTCGCGCAGATCGGCGGCCATCTCGTTCATGGTTCCCTTGCGCCGCCCCACCTTGAAATCGCCGAGCTGCTTGACGAGATATTCGGGATGCTGGCCGGCAAGCCGCGGATACAGCGAACTCACGCTCCCGCCGTCCAGCCCGTGGCAGAGCGAACAGCGATCCTCGACCAGAGCCTGCGCGGTGCGCGGCGCGCCCGCCTGCGCCCGGAGCGAACCCGGAACCGCGGCGAGCGCCAGCGCCGCAGCGCTCAGCATCGCTGCCACCAGCCCGTATGAATTGCGTTCCATCGCATGCCTCCTCCGCCCGATGATACGGCCGCGGCGGGACCGGTTCAACCCGGCCGCCGCCTTCATCCGCGCCCGCTGCTGCCGAAACCCGCGCCGCCGCGGTCGCTTTCGCGGAATTCTTCCACCACGTCGAAGGCGACCTGCACGACCGGCACCACCACCAGTTGCGCAATGCGGTCGAAAGGATTGAGGGTAAAGGTCTCGCGCCCGCGGTTCCACACCGACACGAAGATCTCGCCCTGGTAGTCGGAGTCGATCAGGCCGACCAGATTGCCGAGCACGATCCCGTGCTTGTGCCCCAGTCCCGAGCGCGGCAGGATCAGCGCCGCGAGTCCCGGATCGTCCAGATGGATCGCGATGCCCGAGGACACCAGCATCGAGTCCCCCGGATGCAGCTTGACCGGCGCGTCGAGGCAGGCGCGCAGGTCCAGCCCGGCGGAACCGGCCGTGGCATAGTGCGGCAGCCGGTCCCGCAGGCGCGCATCCAGGATGCGCACGTAGAGCCGGCGCATGCCCGCGCCCGCCACCTCAGCCATGCGCGCCGCCTGGCAGGCGCGCGGCGATCTCCCCGATCAGCCTCCGGGCGATTTCCCGCTTCGAACCCGGCGCAATGGGGTGCATGCCGCCATCATCGAACAGGACGAGCCGGCTGTTCTCGCCGCCCATGCCCTCCTGAACCAGGTTGCCGACGAGCAGCGGAAGGCCCTTCGCACGGCGCTTGGCCTCGGCCTGTTCCTCGAGCCGTTCGGTCTCGGCGGCGAAACCGACGCAGAAGGGCGCATCGGGGCGCGCGGCCACCTCGGCGAGAATGTCGGGATTGCGCGCGAGAGGCAGGGAGAGGCTCGCGCCCTCCTTCTTGACCTTGGCCACGGAGGGCTCGGCGGCGCGGAAATCGCAGACCGCCGCGACGGCGATGAAGAGGTCGATGTCCGCGAGCCGCGAGAGCACCGCCTCGCGCATCTGGAGCGCCGTGAGCACATCGACGCGCTCCACCCCGCCCGGCGTGGCAAGGCTCACCGGGCCGCTCACCAGCGTCACCGCGGCGCCCGCCTCGGCAGCGGCCCGCGCCAGCGCGTAGCCCATCCGGCCCGAGCTGAGATTGGTCAGGCCGCGTACCGGGTCGATCGGCTCGAAGGTCGGGCCCGCAGTGATGAGCAGCCTGCGGCCGGCGAGCCGCCTGGGCTGGAAGGTCGCGATCAGCGCCTCGATCAGCTCGCCGGGTTCGGCCATCCGCCCCGGCCCGGTCTCGCCGCACGCCTGCTCTCCGTCTGCGGGGCCGAGCAACGCGACGCCGTCCTCGCGCAGCCGCGCGGCGTTTCGCCGGGTGGCGGGGTTGTCCCACATCTCGCGGTTCATCGCCGGCGCCACCATCAGCACCCGCCCGGCCGGACGGGCGAGGCACAGCGTGGAGAGCAGGTCGTCGGCCAGCCCGCAGGCGAGCTTCGCCAGGAAATCCGCGCTCGCAGGCGCGACCACGATGGCATCGGCGCGGCGGCCGAGCTCGATGTGAGCCATGCCGCCGGACGCGCGATCATCCCAGAGATCCAGCCAGACCGGATTGCCGGACAGGGCCTGGAAGGTGGCCGCCGAGACGAAGCGCGCGCCGGTCGCAGTCAGCACGACCTCGACCGCGGCCTGCTCGCGCACGAGCGCTCGCACGAGCTCGGCCGCCTTGTACGCCGCGACCCCGCCGGTCACTCCGAGCACGATGCGTTTTCCGGTCAATTCGCCCATGAGGTCGTGATGCGGTCGTAGAATCCGTTCGGGATTCTACCCGGCCCGCGGCCGGCTCGGCACGTACGGGAGGTACTCGGTGCGATGGCGATCAGCGACTGGCCCGAACAGGAGCGCCCGCGCGAGCGGCTGCTCAAGGACGGCCCCGCGGCGCTCTCCGACGCGGAGCTGCTCGCCATCTTTCTGCGTGTCGGCGTTCGCGGCAAGAGCGCGGTCGATCTCGCGCGCGAGCTGCTCGCGCGCTTCGGCAGCCTGTGCCGCCTGACCGCGGCCTCGGCTGCGGAGCTGACCCGCACACCCGGACTGGGCCAGGCGAAGTATGTCCAGCTCCAGGCCGCGATCGAGCTCGCGCGCAGGGCGCTGGCGGAGGAGCTGAAGCAGGGCGATCCCCTGTCCGCGCCGCGCCAGGTGCGGGACTTCCTGCGGCTCAAACTCGGCGCCCTGCCCCATGAAGTGTTCATGGTGATGCTGCTCGACGCGCAGAACCGCCTTTGCCATCACGAGGAACTGTTCCGCGGCACGCTGACCCAGACTTCGGTCTTTCCGCGCGAGGTCGTCAAGCTCGCCCTGAAACACAACGCGGCCGCGGTGATCTTCGCCCACAACCACCCTTCGGGAATCAGTGAGCCGAGCCGGGCGGACGAGGCGCTGACCACAACACTCAAGCATGCCCTCGCGCTCGTCGACGTCAAGGTGCTGGATCACTTCATCGTCGCCGGCACGAACCCGCCGCTGTCCTTCGCCGAACGCGGCCTGCTGTGATCCGCGAGGCGACACCACGCTTGAGATTCGTACGCCGGTTCGGGTACAATGCCGCGCTCCGTCGCAACCGGAGCAGCTCATGGCTCGCGTCTGTCAGGTCACCGGAAAGGCCCCGATGGTGGGCAACAACGTCTCGCACGCCAACAACAAGACGAAACGGCGGTTCCTGCCGAACCTCCAGTCCCGCCGTTTCTGGCTCGAGAGCCAGAAACGCTGGGTGCGGCTGCGTGTGAGCCACACGGGGCTGCGCACGATCGACAAGAACGGCATCGAAGCGGTGCTCGCCGAGCTGCGCTCCGCAGGACAGAAAGTCTGAACGCATGAGAGGGAACAGCCATGGCTAAGGGCGCTCGCGAAAAGATCAAGCTGGAATCGACCGCAGGCACCGGGCACTTCTACACGACGTCGAAGAACAAGCGCACCACGCCCGAGAAGCTGGAATTCAGCAAGTACGACCCGGTGGCCCGCAAGCACGTCGCCTACAAGGAAACCAAGCTCAAGTAAGCCCCTCCGGCCGAACGCCTTCGGCCTGCATCCCCGCCCCGTCCTCGCGGAAGGATGCTCCCTTCCGCACCCCCAGGATTCCCCGCGCCCGTGCCGTGGCTGGCAGGGGCCGGCACGCCCCCTGCTTATGCCCGGATAAGAAAAAACGCGGACCCGGCCCCCGCCACCGCGCGCGAAACCCATAGTAATATTTCGCGGGTCTCGCCGCCGGACTCGACAGCGCGCGGCGGAGCCCGGTCCGCCGAATCCATCGGCGGGATTCGATCAACGAGGAAGGGGGAGAATTCATGCGAATCACATCGAGGGGCGCCTGCGCGTTCGCCATCGTTGCGCTGGGGCTTGCCGCGCCGATCGCCGCATCGGCGCAGCAGGACTACAAGGCCAGGAGCTGGGCGGCCAGCTGCGCGGCCTGCCACGGCACCAACGGCCACAGCACCAACGAGATCAAGCCGCTCGCGGGCAAGGACAAGATCGCGCTGGTGAAGATCCTCAAGGAGTTCAGGGCGGGCGAGCGCAAGGTCGCCACCGTGATGCACCAGCACGCCAAGGGCTACAGCGACGATCAGATCGAGCGCATCGCCGCCTACTTCGCCGCGCAGAAGAAGTAGGCTCCCGCGAAACGGACTCTCAAGGAGGAAAATGACATGTCAATGAACAGACGGCAATTCGTCCGCGCCCTGGGCGCGGGCGCCGCGCTCGGTGCGGCGGGGACGCTGGCGGGATGCGCCACCACCGGCGGCGGCGGGAAGCGGGTCGTGGTGATCGGCGGCGGCTTCGGCGGCGCGACCGCGGCCAAGTACATCCGCATGTGGGCGCCGGACATCGCGGTGACGCTCGTCGAGCGCGGGCAGAAGTTCGTCTCCTGCCCGTTCAGCAACCGCGTGCTGGCCGGCAGCATGACGATCGACCAGTTGACGACGCCCTATGACGGGCTCGCCAGGAACCATGGCGTGAAGGTCGTACATGATGAAGTCGTCGCGATCGATCCGGTCAAGCACGAGGTGCGGCTCGCGGGCGGCAGCACGCTGGGCTACGACCGCCTGATCGTCGCGCCCGGCATGGATTTCATGTACGAGACGATCCCCGGCCTGACAAGCGCCTCGGCGCGGGAGCAGATCCCGCACGCATGGAAAGCGGGGCCGCAGACGGTCGCGCTGCGCAGGCAGATCGAGTCGATGCGCGACGGCGGCGTGGTCGCAGTCCACATTCCCAAGGCGCCCTACCGCTGCCCGCCCGGTCCCTACGAGCGCGCCTGCCAGATCGCAACCTACCTCAAGAAGGCCAAGCCGAGATCGAAGATCCTCCTGCTCGACGCCAACCCGGACATCACGTCCAAGAAGGGGCTGTTCATGGCGGCGTGGAAGGATCTGTATCCGGGCATGATCGAGTACCGCCCCAACAGCGAGCTGCACGACGTGGATGCCTCGACGCGCACCGCCAAGCTCGTGTTCGGCGACGTGAAGGCGGACGTCCTCAACGTCATTCCGCCGCAGCGCGCCGGCAACATCGCGCGCCAGGCCGGGCTCATCACGGCGAACAACCGTTGGTGCGGCGTCGACTACCTCACCTGGGAATCGGTGGCCCACAAGGACGTCCACGTGATCGGCGATGCCACCCTCTCTGCGCCGGGCATGCCCAAGTCGGGGCACATGGCCAACCAGCATGGCAAGATCGTGGCCGACGCGGTGGTCGCCCTGCTCACCGGGCGTCCCGTGAACGACGAACCGATGATCGCCAACACCTGTTACAGCTGGGTCTCGGACCGCGAAGTGGTGCATGTGGCTTCCGTGCATGCCTACGACAAGGCTAAGAAGACGATGGTGACCGTCAAGGGTGCGGGCGGCCTCTCGGCAAAGCGCAACATGAAGGAGGCGGGCTTCGCCTCTGCATGGGCGGAGAATATCTGGGCCGACATGCTGAAGTAATCCCCGCGCGCGAGGGCGCGCAACGGCGGACCCGACCCGCCGGAGACCCCGGCGGGTCGCGCGCCTCAGAGCGCGTAGCGGCGGAAGGTGAGCGTCATCTCGCGCAGTTGCGCGATTCCGCTCGCCTCGGCCCGCGCGCACCAGTCCTGCAACTGGCGCAGCAACTGCTCGCTCGATGCGTTCGAGCGTTCCCACAGGGTGGTGAGTTCGCGGCGCATCGCCATCAGCGTGGCGAGCCGGCTGTTTCGATCGAGGATCGCATCGAGTCGCGCCCGCTCCGCCTCGGCGAGCCCGCGGCCGTCGCGCAAGAGCGCGCGCCACAGCGCCCGTGCCTGGAACGGCCCCGACAGGCGCGCATCGACCTGCCTGAGCCGGGCGAGCTCCTCGCGATAGACACGCCTGAGCGATGCGACGAACTTCGCCATCACGTCGTGGCGGTAGGTGAGCACGGCCTGCAGCGTGTCGAAATCGACTGCCGGGCGAGCCGCGGCGAGCCGCGGCCTGGGCGCGAGCTTCTTCACCCGCGCGAGCCCGAAGGCCTGGAGGATGCGGATGTACAGCCAGCCGAGATCGAACTCGTACCACTTCGAGGACAGTCTCGCTGAGGTGGCGAAGGCATGGTGGTTGTTGTGCAGCTCTTCCCCGCCGATCAGGATGCCGAGCGGAAAGATGTTGCGGCTCGCATCCGCGCATTCCCAGTTGCGATATCCCCAGTAGTGGCCGATGCCGTTGATCACGCCGGCGGCCCAGAACGGGATCCATGCCATCTGCACGGCCCAGATCGCGAGACCCGCAACCAGCCCGAAGAGCGCAACGTCGATCAGCGCCATCACGGCGATGCCCAGTGCGGGGAAGCGCGAATAGAGCCTGCGTTCGATCCAGTCCTCGGGCGTTCCGCGCCCGTAGCGCTCGATGGTCTCGCGGTTGCGAGCCTCCCGGACATAGAGGAACACGCCGCCCCAGAGCACGCGCGAGAGTCCGTAGATCTGCGGGCTGTGGGGATCCTCGGGCGTCTCGCACTTGGCGTGATGCTTGCGGTGGATCGCCGCCCATTCCTTCGTCACCATTCCGGTGGTAAGCCACAGCCAGAGACGGAAGAAGTGGCTCACGACCGGATGCAGGTCGAGCGCCCGGTGGGCCTGATTGCGGTGCAGGTAGATCGTCACCGCGGCGATGGTGACATGGGTGAGCGCCAGCACGACCAGCAGGTCGCCCCACCAGGGCAGAGCAATCAGGCCCGGGATGGAGAATT
>Ga0100380_10000678_pt1 | contig 37764 bp, 32 predicted proteins | sample CryGeymeta201504_FD_80417 | JGI IMG/M metagenome (GOLD analysis project Ga0100380, IMG submission 80417) | Groundwater microbial communities from Crystal Geyser aquifers in Utah, USA - Crystal Geyser metaG 2015-04 | ecosystem: Environmental > Aquatic > Deep subsurface > Groundwater | place... | reverse complement strand
TCTTCCGTATTTTTTGTGCGCAGGTTCTTTGGCCTCTCTTCATCTTTTTTAAACACCAATCCCATCTGTATAAATCTATTTATAAAAAAAAAAAAGACCTAAGTGGCGTTAGCCACAAAACCTATTATTTAATATTTTTAAAAGATTTATAAGGTTAAATATAAGGGCCGTGGATTTGTAGATAAGATGCTTCTATAATCACTTGTTTTTTTATTTGTTAGCATATTATCCACCGGTTATTTTTATTGTTAGCCTTTAATTAATAGGATCTTATAGAAAAGTAATGAACGACTGTGAATTGCAATTCACATGTTTTAGTCAATAAGTTGATAAGGGATGGAACGTGAATTCCATGTAGGATAACTCCAATGTTATTCACGCTCATCCACATTCAAAATTTGTATTGAACGCTTTCTCCAACTTGTCCACAGCTATACCGCGTTTTCAACAACTTATTCGTCCTCATTGTTAAGAATGAAGTCTCCTATAGTCCAACCGCCACGAATACTGATATCAGTAGGATTTATGAATACTTTACTCACTTGTTGCTTGAAAGGAATGAGGTAGTCAGGACGTAAAGTATCGCTCAGATAAACGAGCCTTATATGGTAATTACCCGTTGGAATTCCTTTAAAAAATACGGAGTCAGAACGGGTGCGAAGGGTATATTCTGCTGGTTTACTCATATCACTGAGTAATTGAACTTCAATGGAGTCTGTTTTAGCATTCGAAAAGAGAATGGCTGCATCTCCATATTTATTCAAAGAAGGGCTTCTTATATTAAAAGTATCCGACCTAGAAAATGTGCCATCCATATAATGAATAGCTGAATCCATGATGATTAGAGAATAGCTTGTTTCTTCTTTAAAAGGGTAGGTAATATTGGCTGAAAAATAGGTCGCCGTTGCTCCAATTTTAGCAATTGGTATCGTGTCATTGATATTAAGTTTGACCTTTTTTTGATTAATATCTCTTATTACATGAAGACTATTCAGTACGATGGGTGAATTTGGAAGAGTTGATGATTTGTCTAAGAATAGTTGGTATGGAGAGGTTGTGTTGGGTAAGTCGATTTCAAGTGTATCGGTTATTGCTCCGTTGTTGAGGAGATAGTATGTTAGTGTCGTATCCAGGTCTGATTTAATATAATCTTGTACCAATAGACTGTCTTCATGAATGAGTTTAGTATAGAGTCTTTGTGATTTGTCGAATGATTTGTGTTCGGAAGTGATACTTACTTTGGCATATTTGGGTATCTTAAGAGGGATGATGAAACTTTTCTTATCGAGGACAATAGGTGTAGTATAGATTAAGGGAGCAATTGGGCTGTTTTTGGCTGTTTTGATAAGAATGGTATCCATGGCCAATACGTTGCCATCTATATAACCCATGTTTTCTCCTTGATCGATGCGTTTATTATTATTGATATCATCGAAGGCATAAATAGTATAGGATTGATTTTTTATTGAAGGAATATAGAAGCTTCCGTTTTCGAGACATTTGCTTAGGTAGATGGGATAGATGGTCGAATCTGGGTATTGGTTTATAGATGGATGAAATAGTGCTACTGTATATCCTTTGTTCAATTCACCTGTAAAGTTATTTTGTACTTTTCCGCTAATATATGATGTATCTATTTCATTACCAGTTGAAAAGCTTAATTGATAAGCTGGAAGAACGTTTTTTTCGTTAATATCATGTATGGCATCGAATAGTTGGAGTGTATAAGTAGTGTTTTCGCGTAAGGGTTCTTTAAAGACTATACGAAGTTGTTTTCCAGCCACTGTAATTTTGGGTGTTTCTACTGGCGGCGGACTTATAAGAATTGCATTTGGATCTTTAATTTCGAAATACTCATCGAAAGTAATGCGCATTTCTCTGTCTTGAAAGTTAGTAGCTTGGCTATCTGGGTAGCATTTGAGGGCTACTGGTGGAGTTTCATCTTTATCGCCACCGGTTGGGTGAACTACCACAGCACAAGCTGTGAGGAGAAGGATAAAAGGAAATAGGTATTTCATCTTCCGAAATGTACGAGTAAAACAGAAATATCAGCGGGTGATACACCACTTATTCTGCTTGCTTGTCCGAGTGATGCAGGTTTGAGTTTACTTAATTTTTCACGCGCTTCTTTAGATAGAGAAGATAGACCTTGGTAATTATAATCTGGATTCAATCGGATATGTTCCAATTTTTTCATTTTATCGGCCATTTCTTTTTCTTTTTCTATATAGCCTTCATACTTCATTAAAATTTCAGCCTGGAGTATTGCGTCTTCAGATTTTCCTTCAATCATCGTAGCGACTGTTGGTAGTTTTTTGAAATCTTGAATATGAAGTTGCGGACGACTAATGAGTTGAAATAGTTTATAGTTTTGAGGGATACCAGGTGTTCCTTTTTCTTCCAACATCGGGTTTACTTCATTGGGTGTAATGGATGTTTTATGGAAGCCTTGAATGATGTGCTCTGTTTGTTCAATTTTTTCTTTGACTTTTACGACGCGTTCATGTGAAGCAAGACCTATTGCATTGCTTTTTTCGGTTAAGCGAATGTCGGCATTGTCTTGACGAAGTAAGATTCTATACTCAGCTCGTGACGTGAACATGCGATAAGGTTCATCTGTACCTTTATTAATGAGGTCGTCGATTAGAACGCCTATATAGCCCTCTGAACGATCAATAGTGAAGGCTTCTTTCTCATGAATCTTTTGATGGGCATTAATTCCTGCAATTAAACCTTGAGATGCCGCTTCTTCGTAACCAGTTGTTCCATTTATTTGTCCTGCAAAGTACAGATTTTCAATAAGATGAGTCTCTAATGTTGCTTTTAATTGGGTTGGTTGAAAGAAATCATATTCGATAGCATAACCTGGACGAAACATTTTAGCCTTTTCAAAACCAACAATTTGTTGCAAAGCTTTTATTTGAACATGATCAGGAAGAGAGGTTGAAAAACCGTTTACATAAACTTCTACGGTATCCCAACCTTCTGGTTCTACAAAAATTTGATGACGGTCTCTTTCTGCAAAACGATTTATTTTATCTTCTATTGATGGACAGTAGCGTGGACCTAATCCTTGGATTCTTCCTGAATACATGGGTGATTCATCAAAACCTTCTTTGAGAGTTTCGTGAACCTTTGAATTAGTATAGGTAATATAACAGCTACGTTGTTTAGTTAAAGGTCTGGTATCGGAATAAGAAAACTTCCCTGGTATTTCATCACCCTTTTGTTCTTCCATTGCATCCCAGTTTAGAGAGCGACCATCAACTCGGGGAGGGGTTCCTGTTTTCATTCTACCGCTTTCAAATCCCAAAGAAACGAGTTGTTCAGTTATACCGAAAGAAGCTGATTCAGCCATTCGTCCACCACCAAATTGTTTTTGACCTATATGGATGATGCCATTGAGAAATGTTCCGTTTGTAAGCACAACAGATTTAGAATGAAATTCATTGCCCATTCCAGTTTTAACTCCAGTAACTCGATTGTCTTTTACAATGAGTTCCTTAACCATGTCTTGCCAAAAGTCTAAGTTAGGGGTTCTTTCAAGAGCGAGTCTCCATTCCTGGGAAAATAGCCAGCGATCGCTTTGAGCACGTGGGCTCCACATGGCCGGTCCCTTTGAAAGATTTAGCATACGAAACTGAATCATGGTTTTATCCGTAATGATTCCAGAGTATCCTCCCAGCGCATCTATCTCGCGCACAATTTGACCCTTGGCCACACCACCCATTGCTGGGTTGCACGACATTTGGGCAATGGTGCCCATATTCATGGTAATTAAAAGTACAGATGATCCGAGATTAGCTGCTGCCGCTGCCGCTTCGCAACCAGCATGACCGCCGCCAACTACTATTAAATCGTAGGTTTGTTTATTCATGTTTCACGTGGAACAATGTCCGGTATAATTCTAAGGCCAAGTTCTCCTGCTCGCGCATTGTTTTTTGGTCTTTGGAATTTTTATCGTTGTATCCAATTAGATGTAACACACCATGTGCCATAACTCTATAGAGTTCATCTTCTATTGAAACGGCAAATTTAGCCGCATTTTCTTTGATGCGATCTATACTAATGAACAAATCACCGTTAATTTCTTTTTCTTGATTATAATTAAATGTGATGATATCAGTGTAGGTGTCATGATTTAAAACTTCTTGATTCATGCGAAGTAGTTCTTCATCAGTTCGAAGAACTATATTTACTTCACCTACTTCATGTTTTTTGTTTTGAATAAGCTGCGAAAGCCACTGCTTAATTTTCCGTTTATGTTTCACGTGAAACTTTGAGTTTTCTTCGTGGATAAAGATGGCCATAATTAATATAGGACGGTTATATTTCCTTGGTATGTTTGATGTTCTCCGTTAAGAAAATAGACACTAGCGATGTACATGAAGACTGTTGTTTGAAATTGTGATCCATCTTCAGCATATCCACTCCAAGGTTTGTCGAGTGTATTTGAATAAACACGCTGTCCATATCTTGTGAATATTTGAATAGTACTTTTACTTTTATCAATAGATAAACCAACTGGTGAATATGTATTATTAATACCGCGTACCGCAATTGCATTAGGAAAGTATATGCTTGGTTCTTGAATAAAGCAAACTGGATTCGAGTGCAGCGTAGCAGAATAATTATAACTATTGGGGTCTTCTTCTATTGCAATTGCTTGAAAACAGCGAATGTTTAAAGTATCGTTGGTAATATATTCGGTTGATGAAGTGTCGGTTATATTTGATCTTATATTGTTCCACGTGGAATATTTACTTATATCATCTCCAAGGGTGATTTTATATTCTTGGACTGCACCATCTAGATAGGTGGGAGGGGTCCAGTATAAATTGTATTGATCCACTATTCCACTTGGGCGTGTTTTCAACACTAGATTATGGGCAATATTGCTGTAATAATACCGTCTACATCTGTCGACCATAATTTGTTGGAAATAGTTGAGAAAGGTGTCTGTTTCAATTGATGTAGTAAGTGGGTAAGGAAGAGTGCTAAGATCGTTTCTCCACAGGTATTCGGGAGCACCTTCAGTTATTCTGAAGATATATAGGCTATCGAAGTTGACAGCTTTAGTTATGATTCCACTTAGTTCGAGTGTGTTTTTACCAATCCAATCTACAGATGAAATATAATTAGCTTTTAGGTTAAATGAGTCTAGTGCGGAAAAGGAGACAGGATTGCTTCTAGAGGTATAACCGTTTGTAAGTTTGGAACGCACAAATATTTCAACAGTTTGGCCACTTAATAGAGTTAGGTTCCACGTGGAACTATTTCCAAGAATCAATGTGTCGATTGTGTATTCTCCGCCGTCTCGTTTTACATAAACTTCGCTGGAGACTGTTGAATGGCCAACATAGGGTTGCCAGCTAAGAGAAATTGATCTTCCACAATTTGTGGCTGAACCTGTTAAATAGGGTGCAGCATGTGGGTCTGATATTACAGATTGGTTAGCGCATGAGTCAAAGGCGGTGAGGGAATAAAATACCTGACTAGAATTAGGGTCTTTGCGCGTATCCAGGTAATTGAGTTTAGAATAGGAACTATCAAACTTGAAATTATTGTTATTTTCATAATCCCACAAGTAATAACCAAATAGGTCTGCAGCATTGTTTGCTGTCCAAGAAAGATAAACACCTTGAGATATTGGGTCATAGCTTACTGAATCAAATTCCGAAGCGTTCGGCTGAGATAGGTCGATATAGACTGTGTCACCGACGGCTTCAAGGTCGTTGCATAAAAAACGATATATAATTTGATAGCTCCAATTACTGGTAATTGCTGCTGCTCCATTATGTACGAAGTTGCTTTGGTTTGGGTTAGTAACCTTACCAATGCTATTAAATGGAGTAAAGTTATTGGGTCGCGCAAAAATTTCGATTTCCACAAACTTGCCACAAGGGTCCAGTGATAGATCCCAACTCAGGATAATATCTGTATTATTTGCCTGGATACAGGCGCGTTTTAAATGGGACTGAGCCATAGCAATGCCTGCAAAGAGCAGGAAAAGCCCAAGGAAAATAGACCGAAATTGGTGTTTAGTATGTCCCCACTGATATAACATGTAAATTATTGGTGTCTAAATATTTAATAGCGGTTTTTTGAATGTCGTCTTTGCTTAGGGTAAGAATTTGTTGGTTATAATGATGGTAGTAATCAAGGTCGAGATTATGGTCGATAATAGTCTTGAATCGATCACCTAAGGAAAGGCTTCCATCGAAACTTCTTTGAACGGATCCAAGCATATAGTTTTTTACCGTGTTTAGTTCTTCCTCTGTTATGAGCTCCTCCTTTAAACGTGCTATTTCCTTATATATTTCATTGATACAGTCCTGTGAAGCCTCGTTTTTCACATCAGAACGGATGCTCAAATAGGCGGAGTCAGGTAAATGATGTGTTCCTGCACCTATACCATAGGTGTATCCCTTATCTTCTCTAATATTCTTCATCAAGCGAGACCCAAAATAGCCACCGAAAAGTGTAATTAGTAAAGACCATGCTGGATAGTCGACGTCATTTCTCGTGATACAAGGCATACCCAAAAACAGGCTTGCTTGTACCGCATCTTTGAACGGATATTGAATGATTTTCTCACCCTCTTTTATACTAGACACATTAAAGGGCTCAATGGTTGTATCATGGGTGAATTTGTTGAAGAGTGCATGAGCGCTTTTTGGGAGTGGGGTATTAGATATGATGTGATCTAAAGAACCAAGGAAATAGTCGGAATAATAGTTTTGGACGTCCGTTAAGGTTAGATTTTGATAATCTTCTGCAGACATCGAACGACCATAAGGATGTTCGCTACCGTATAGGCTTTCCATAAATAGACGCCGGGCATGATAGCTGGTTTTTTGTTGACTCACCTTTAGGTTTTCGAGACTTTTATTTCGGAATAAATCAAATTCAACCTGAGGAATTTGAACATCGCGAAGAACCTGAATCATGAAGGTAATAATTTTCTCTACATGATGATTGACACAGAATAGAGTAACAGAAACATGTTCGTAACCATTTTCGATGTCGGTATAGGCGCCATAAAAATCCAATTCTTCTTGTATAGAATACGACTTCAATTTCGACGTACCACTCAAAAGCAATTTGCTCAAGGCACTTACTTGGCCCTTTTTCTTACTGTACAAGCTTCCACATTTGAAGTAAAAGGCGACGCGAACAAGTTCTTCATGTTCTTTTGCTTCGTACAGCTGTACCCCATTCGGTAAAACGGTTGTATTAAATGAAAACTTTGGAAGGGCACTTGGTATGATGGTATCAGGAACTAATGTTCTGTTAATCATGTTTTTGCTTTATAAACTAAGGTGGAACAATTGCTTTCTTGAAAAAGCTGATTCGCTAAAGTATGGATGGATTGAGGACTGGTGGCCAAAAATGCGGCCTCTTCTGTATTTATTTTATTCGTGTCGCCTAAGTGGGTGAATAATGCCAGGTTCATAGCCTTGTTTAATACATCTAACTCCATGTATTTCAATACAGTAAGCTTCTTGTTCACCACTTTTTGCCATTCACGGAGCTCAGGAATTTCATTTTTGAAAGCGGTCAACTCTTCCCAAATGGCAGATTCCGCCATCTTGGGGTCAATTCCTGGGAAAATTCTTCCACTAACGATAAACAAACCCCGGTCTAAGCTCTCCGTAGAATATGCAGCGATATCTGCGAAGAGTTGTTGTTCCTTGACCAATTTCTGGTGAAGGCGGGAAGAGGCTGAAGCACCCAGCATGTCCGACAATAAATCTAGCGAGTAGAAGTCATCATCTGAACGGGCTCCACAATGAAAGCCTAATGAAATACTAGTCATTGGAACTTCTTTGTCTACTTCTAAGCGGCGAGGTTCCGTCTGTAAGGGTTCTTGTGGGTAGGTGTTTTTGTTAATTTCTCCCTCTGGAATTTCTCCAAACCACTTAGTAACCAATTCTTTACATGATTTGAAGGAAACATTTCCTGCCACAACCAGAATCGCATTGCTTGGATTATAAAAACGCTTATAAAATGAATCGGCTTCAACTAAGGTAAAGTTTTCGATATGAGAAAGCTCCTTGCCGATTGTTGCCCAACGGTATGGATGAGTGGTATAAGCTAGTGGGCGGAAGTATAACCAAAGGTCGCCATAGGGTTGATTCAGATAGCGTTGTTTGAATTCTTCCTTCACAACACCCTGCTGAACTTCCAGGGTTTTTGGAGTAAGGTTGAGCTGGAACATGCGGTCAGACTCCAACCATAAAGCTGTTTCCAAGTTTTCTGCTGGCAAGGTCACATAATAATTAGTGATATCGTTGCTGGTAAAAGCGTTGTTTTCTCCGGAAGCTCTTTGAAGTGGCTCATCATAGCTCTCGGCATTTTTAGACCCGCCAAACATGAGGTGTTCAAATAGATGTGCAATTCCAGTGAGGGATTCGTTTTCGTCTCGAGCCCCAACGTTATAAAGAATATTGACAACAGCTAATGGTGTTTTTTCATCCAAATGATGAATTACTTTTAGACCATTAGCAAGAGTGAATGTGTCGTATGCAAGCATCCTGCGAAATTACTATCTTCTTCAAGCTTTTAGGTGCGAAATAAAAAATACGGGGCATCGTTTACATTGTCGTAATTTTGTAGCGTGAATAAAAGAAATAATAACAGCGGTGGGAAGTTCTCTGGCAAGAGAGGTTCATCTAAAAATGATTCCTTCCGCAAGGACAATGACCGAAGGGATTCGGACAGACCATCGAGAGGCAGAAGCAAGGACGGGGATTCATTTCGCTCGGATAAAAGAAACGAAAACAGTGATGACCGCGGTGCTTTCAAACGAGGCCCACGGAGTTTTGATTCCAATAGAGATGGCGAAAAAAGATCTTATAGCGGCCCAAGAGGGAACGACAAAGGAGGAGATCGCCGTGGAAGAGGTAAAGATTTCCGCTCTGGAGACAAACGTGATGACCGTCGTAGTGGAGGATTCCGCGACAATAAAAGTGATGACCGTCGTAGTGGAGGATTCCGTGAGTACAAAAGTGAAGACCGTCGTTCTGGAGAGAAACGCGAGTACAAAAGTGAAGATCGCCGTGGTGGAGGATTCCGCGATAACAAAAGCGATGACCGCCGAAGTGGAGGGTTTCGTGATAATAAACGTGACGACAGAAGTGATGATCGCGGAGAAAAACGACCGTATAAACGCGGAGAAAACGAAAAATACAGCGGTCCAAGAAAAAGTGGATCTGACAGAAACTCCCGCAGCGACGATAGCCGTGGACGTGGAGGGTATGATAAGAATAAATTTAGCGACAGAAGAGATTCACGTGGGTCAAACGACCGCAAAGGTCCTGATGAAAGGCGCAGACCGCGGACCCGTCAAGCCAATGAGAAAGATCAAAAAATGCTCGGCGATTGGCGGAGTGAGAGACCAGCTTCCGAAGAAAGAAAAGAAGGAAAGTACCGCAAAGAAGTAGAGAGCATTACGGAAGAAACGCGCCTGAACAAATTTCTTGCGAACTCAGGTCTATGCTCACGAAGAGATGCCGATGATTTTATTGAAAACGGCGCCGTATCCATCAATGGTGAAATCATCAAAGAATTAGGTTCTAAGGTTATGCCAGGAGATGAGGTGCGCTTCAAAGGCCGCTTGATTCTTCCTGAAAAACCAGTTTATATCTTAATGAACAAACCCAAAGATTGTATCACGAGTTCGGATGATCCGGAAGGACGCCGCACGGTACTTGACATCATTGGCGATAATGTTCCACAGCGCATATTCCCAGTTGGACGATTGGATAGAAATACCACCGGAGTTCTATTACTAACCAATGATGGAGATTTAGCGCAGAAACTGACCCATCCATCCTTTGGCGTCCATAAAATTTATAAGGCAGAGTTAGACAAACCAATGCCGCCAGCGGACGTTGAAAAACTATTAGCTGGTATTGAGCTCGAAGACGGCTTTATCAAGCCGGATGAAGTGGCTTATGTAGATGAGACCAAACAAGTTATAGGCGTTGAGATCCATTCAGGTAAAAATCATATTGTTCATCGCATGTTCAACTCTCTTGGTTATCAAGTCGATAAATTGGACCGTGTTTCTTTCGCTGGACTGTCGAAAGACGGCTTGAAAAGAGGAGAAATTCGTCAGCTTACCGAAAAGGAAATGCTTACCATTCGTAAGTCGTCAGGTAAACAAAAAGCTTAGCTAGTTTGCACTTTTAGCACGGAATTATAGATAGCCTCGTACTGAAGTAGCACCTCATTGATGTCGAATTTATGAGAATGTTTCAGTGCGTTGGCTTTGAATTGAGCCAACCTTTCGTCATCGCCAAGAATGTATAAGGCGTTTTTAGCCATGTCTTCTACGTCACCAATATTCGAATTAAACCCAGTAAATCCGTGCTCATTCAGTTCTGGAATTCCTCCGCTATTGGTAGAAATTACTGGAACCTGACAAGCCATTGCTTCCAAGGCGGCTAGTCCGAAACTTTCTGATTCTGATGGAAGTATGAATAAATCGCAGACGGAAAGAATCTCTTCGACCATTTCTTGTTTCCCTAAGAAGGTCACTCGATCGCAGATGTCCAGCTCACGGCAGATTTTTTCAATATTCATCCGTTCTGGTCCGTCGCCGATTAGCAAAAGTTTTGCAGGAAGGTTTTCTAGAACACGGTTGAAGACATAGATTACATCCTCTACACGTTTCACTTTTCTAAAATTCGAAGTATGCACCAAGATGCGCTCTCCTTGCGGAGCTATCGCTTTTTTGAAATGCTCTTTGGGTTTTTTACTGAAGCGGGTGAAGTCAATAAAATTCGGAACCACTTGAATTTCTTTATCGATATGAAAAAATTGGTAGGTCTGTTCTTTTAGACTTTCTGAAACACTTGTTACCGCATCCGACTCATTGATAGAGTAGGATACAACCGGCTCGTAAGTGGCATCTTTCCCAACGAGTGTAATATCCGTTCCGTGCAAGGTGGTTACAACGGAAATATGTTTTCCTTTTTTTGCTAAAATCTGTTTGGCCATGATGGCTGCAGAAGCATGCGGAATGGCATAATGCACATGGAGTACATCAAGGTTTGCAAATAATGATATGTCAACTAGCTTGCTAGCTAGGGCAGTTTCATATGGTGGGTATTCAAAGAGCGGATAATTGCTGACGGATACCTCATGGTAAAAAAGGTTTTCTGAGAAAAACTCTAAGCGGGCGGGTCGAGAATAGGAAATGAAGTGAACTTGATGTCCTTTTTCAGCTAACGCTTTCCCTAATTCAGTAGCAACTACGCCACTTCCTCCAAATGTCGGATAACAAACAATCCCAATGTTTAGCATATATAGATTTAAACTTAACGCTTTTTAAAATAGTTTTGTTCAATGGAAAACATCCTCAACGATGATTATTTTATGAAGCAAGCACTCAAGCTAGCCGAAAGGGCTTTCGAAGAAGATGAAATCCCAGTTGGCGCCCTAGTGGTTTGCGAAAACAAAATAATTGGCAAAGGTTATAACCAAACAGAACGACTTACCGATGTTACGGCACATGCAGAAATGTTGGCTTTAACTTCCGCGTTTTCTGCACTGAATTCTAAATACCTCAAAGAGTGTACCCTCTATGTGAGCCTCGAACCCTGCGTGATGTGCGCTGGGGCATTATTCTGGTCGCAAATAGGAAGAATCGTTTTTGGGGCTTCAGATGAAAAGCGTGGATACCAAAGAATAAACAGCTCAATTATTCACCCAAAAACAGAGGTAATTGGTGGTGTTCTGGCCGAAGAATCTCAGTTATTAATGCGAAACTTTTTTCAGTTAAAAAGGATATAGGCCCTTCAAAACATGACAGTTTGGCCTTACAGATTCTTTTCCACACTGATTGCAGGATAAACCTTATTTTTGCTTTTTAAAGCGATCTTTTGAATTTCAACGATTTTCCATTTACTGATAAACTTTTAGATGGCTTAGATGCCATGGGCTTTGAAAAGGCAACGCCAATTCAAGAACAAGCCATTCCTCTCATTATGGAGGGAAAAGACCTCATCGCCTGTGCACAAACGGGAACGGGTAAAACGGCCGCATACCTATTGCCGGTACTAAACCGACTAACCGAAAACGAAAGCAATAAAGTTCGAGCGCTTATTATTGCGCCAACGCGCGAATTGGCTCAACAAATTGACCAACAGGTTGAGGGCTTTGCTTATTTCCTAGGAGTTAGTTCTATCCCTGTTTTTGGTGGAGGTGACGGCGCAGCTTTCGAACAGCAAAGACGGGCCTTCGAAACCGGAGCAGATTTGGTAATTGCTACCCCTGGGCGGTTGATTTCTCATTTGATTTCGGGAAGCATCGACATGAGTGGATTGGAATATTTAATCCTCGATGAAGCGGATCGTATGTTGGATATGGGTTTTAATGAAGACATTATTCGTATCATTCAAAAATTACCAGAAACGCGACAAACGCTTTTGTTCTCCGCTACTATGCCTCCGCGTATTCGCGACTTGTCATCAAAAATTTTAAAGAATCCAGTAGAAATTAGCATCGCCATCTCTAAGCCGGCCGCCAATATTGTGCAGCAAGCTTATTTGGCTTACGACACTCAAAAAACCGCATTGCTTCAGAAGATTTTGAGCAGCTCAGATTTCCAGAGCGCCATTATTTTCACATCAACCAAAGACAAAGCGAAATCACTCGAAAAGGAGATGATTAAGTCGAAATTCGAAGCCCGTGGAATTCACTCTGACCTCGAACAAAATCAAAGGGACGAAGTCATGCTTGCTTTTAGAAACAAACAGCTCAAGTTTCTTATTGGTACTGATATAGTTTCCCGTGGAATTGATGTGGACGGAATCGAATTGGTGGTGAATTACGACGTGCCACCAGATCCGGAAGATTATATCCATAGAATCGGACGTACCGCACGTGCCGAAAGAAACGGCATTGCCATTACGTTTATCTCCGACAAAGACGGTCATAAATTCAAAAAGATTGAAGACCTCATTGAAAAGGAAATCCCTAAATTCAATGTTCCACCGAGCATTGGCGAATCGCCAGAGTACAAAACTAAGCCTATGGGCGGTGGTGGAGGTAGAGGCCGTGGAGGATTTAAAGGAAAAGGCAAACCTTCAGGTCGCCGTTAGTTCGAATCTTCTTCCTCGTTTCTTCGCGCCCACTCTTTTTCTGCGTTTCGTCGAGCCCATTCTTCTTGGTCACTTCGTCTAGCTAGCTCTTCTACTTGACGGAATTTGTACGCGCGAACCAATGCAATTTCTCGGTAGTCGATATGCTCGGGTGCCCGGTCTTTGATATCTGAAAGCATGCCTGCTCCAATCTCATCGATAATCTCATTGATGATACGGTAGTGTTCTGAGTCGACAAGTTCGTCTGGATCAATACTCCCATCATAAACAAAGCCTTCGAGATGTTTGAAAATCGTGGCTGATTTTAGCCCGGTCTGCTGGGCAATTTCATCAGGGTTCAATCCTGTTTTGAAGAGCCGGAAAGATTCAGGTGCTTTGGCAGAGTTCCTAGCTTTGATCAAGCCTTCCTTGGCCGATTCAACAATCTGATCTTGGGATGCTTTGCGAATGATGCGTAAAATTGCAGCACCATATTTTTCCACTTTTACCTCGCCAAGACCGGTAATCTGGAGGAGGCTATGTGAAGTATATGGGCGTTTTTCTACCAGCTCTTTTAAGGTGGCATCGTTGAATATGATATAAGCCGGTAAATCCTCGCTTTTTGCTAATTCTTTGCGCCAGGCTTTAAGTTCGCTTTCTAATTCATTATTCGATTCCTCTGAATAGTTGGATGCGCGCGATGTGGATTCAACTTGCTTGAAGGTCGCATCCATTCCTTGTTTCCATTGTACCCCAAGGTGGGTAAGCCGAATGTCTCCTCGGTATTCTGAGACGAGCTGTTTTTGCACGAGTGCGTCTAGTTGTTTTTCCCAGTATTCTTTATCATGTTCTCTTCCAAACCCTTTTAGTGGATGCAATTGGAGGCTTCCTGGCAAGCGGAGGCTGTTTCTATCCGTGACAAATGCGAAGAGGGTTGCTTTTGTGCATTTAACGCGCATGATGGCGATAGCCTGAAGCAACTGTTTTAAATCCTGTTCGTTTTCCTCATGATGGGGCGTAGCGGCCATCAAACAATTGTCGCAATGCCCACAGTTTTCTGGTGCCTTTTCATCGAAGTAGTTGAGAATGAGTTTTCGTCTGCATTCAGAAGTTTCGGCGAAGGCAGCCATCTCGTTGAGCTTCTTCAGCATCTGGTCTTGATGGGATTTGTCCTCTCCATTATAGATGAAATAACGAAGCCGGTTTAAATCTCCCGAACTATACAGTAGCAGCAAATCGCTCGGCATTCCATCTCTACCAGCGCGACCCGTTTCTTGGTAATAGCTTTCCATATTTTTGGGCAGGTGGGCGTGAACCACATAGCGCACATTCGGCTTATCCACCCCCATCCCAAAGGCTATTGTGGCAACCATAATTTTTATCTCGTCTTTTTTGAATTGGTCTTGGCGAAGCGTCCGCTGATTTTTGTCTAAGCCCGCATGATACGACAGGGCATTATAGCCAAGCTGCTGAAGTGCTTGCGCGGTTTGATCCGTTTCTTTTCTGGAAAAACAGTAAACAATTCCGGTTTCCTCTTTTCTCGATTGCAAGTACATATCGAGCTGTTGAATGAAATTGCTTCGCTGCAGTGCCTTATAAAACAGGTTGGGCCGATTGAAACTACTCAGAAACACATTCGATTTCGGAAGCCCTAGTCGGGTTAAGATATCCGCACGGGTTCGTATATCGGCCGTGGCGGTTAAGGCAATGATGGGTGTTTTTGGAAAATGCTGACGAAGTTGGCCTAGGGAAAGATAGTCTTCTCGAAAATCATGACCCCAATGTGAGATACAATGCGCCTCGTCGATAGCAATAAGCGATAAGGGCCGCTTTTTTAATTCGTTGACGAAGGGTGCTGAAGAGAGAAAGAGTCGCTCAGGACTTAAGTAAAGAAGCTTTAAGCTACCGTTGTGAAAGTCGGACATGGTCGCTTGCTTTTCCGCTTCACTCATATTCGAATGATAGGAACGTGCATTAACCCCCTGATCTCTTAAGGCGTCGACCTGATCTTTCATTAAAGCAATGAGCGGAGAAATCACCACACTAATGCCGTCGAAAACCAGGGCTGGCAGCTGGTAGCACAAAGACTTACCTGCGCCCGTCGGCATTATCGCTAACGCATCCTGACCTTTTAATACATGATGGATGATTTCTTCCTGTTTGCCGCGGAATTCGGAATACCCAAAAACCCGCTTCAATATTTCCCGCTCTCTTGCCATGTCATCAAATTCTATGGAACAAAGATGAGACGGCAAAAAGGATAGACTCCTATGTTAAGCGTTTATAAACGTTTATAAATGTTTAATCGGTTTTCTTCTTCTTTCGGATGATGTATTCCGGACGGTTGCGGACCTCATCAAAGATATTTCCAAGGTATTCGCCCAAAACGCCAATGGTAACAAGTTGCACGCCACCAAAGAGAATCATGGTTAGAATAGTAGATGCCCAACCAGGAACTTCATCGAGATTGCCACTGAACTTTTCGTAAAACACTTTAACGGCTAAAATTAACCCGATCGAAAGGGCTGTTATTCCTAGGGTTATGGCGAGCTTGAGGGGTTTTTTGGAAAAATAGAACATGCCGGTGGAGGCTAGTCCGATGAGTTTTTTGATGCTGTATTTGGTTTCCCCTTCTGCACGGCCAGGTCGGTTATAATAGAAGGGTACTTGAGTGAAACCCATCCATGCAATGATGCCGCGCACATATTTATTCTTCTCATCAAACTTCTTGTAAGCGTCGATTACATCGCGATCGAGCAGGCGGAAGTCACCGGAGTCGAGGGGTAGTTCTACATCCGACATATAATTCACCATCCGGTAGAAGAAGTGGTAGCCCATCTTTTTAAAGAAGCCAACACCTTCGCGGTTTTGACGCACACAATACACCACATTGCAACTGCTATCGAAATAGGTTTTGATGATATCTGGGAATAGCTCTGGAGGATCTTGTAAATCGGCATCTATAATAATTGCTAGATCTCCTTCGCATTCATTCAGCCCTGCAGAAACGGCAGGCTGATGACCAAAGTTGCGGCTGAAGGAAAGCACCTTCACGTTTTCGTTTGAATCTGACTTCTCCGCTAAGATTGACACGGTTTTGTCTTTACTTCCATCATCAATAAACAAAACTTCATAAGCGTAATTGTTTCCTTCCAATACAGCCAAAAGGCGGTCGTAGGTCATGCCAATAACAGCCTCCTCGTTATAGCAAGGAACAATGATGGAAAGTTTAAATTTATCGCGACTAAAACTCATTTTGTTTTCTCTAATACAATGGCGCCGAATCGTTGATCTTTCGACACAAACTGATTTACCATCTGGTAGTTGCCGTTGTTAATTTGAACGATTGAATTAACGGCCTTTTTGAAATCGTGGTCTTGCAAATAATCGGCACGAACTTGTTCCGAAGGAGTAGGGAAATCCATACGCAAAGAATAATGCGATTCAATTATCAGCAAAGAACCGATTGGCGCATTGGCGATTTTCGTGCTGTCCATACTTTCCATATGTGTGGGCAAATGTCCGGCTTGCTTATCGAAATAGTAAGGAACGACCGTATGGTTGGTGAACAGGGTCGCGTCATCTTTATTCTGTTTGACAATCCATTTTACCATGGAGTTGATGGCCATGTCTTCGGCACTCGGCTCCTTTGGTTGCATAGGAAGCATCCCAGCGATAAAGGCAATTCCTGAAAACACAAGAATTTGGGTATTCACGCTCATTTTAACGAACAAGAGACCCACGGCAATTGCACCAAGGAAGAAGAGGCTATAATCACTTTCTTCAGTCAGCACAACTCCATTATGTTCAAAGGCTGCGAACATGGCAAAGGCCCCAAGCGCGACTACCAAGGCAATCAAGTGAACCCGTGGCTTCGCTCTGCTTTTCTCCCAGGCGGACAAACCAACTGTTGCCATAACGGCCAAAACAGGTCCGATTCCATTCATATAGCGCAAGTTTGGCGAAGCACCCAAGGCGAGTGCATCCCAGTTAAAAAGGCTATGTATGAGCAGGTAGATAAATGCAGGAATAAATAAGAACCATGGATTCCGAGCAAACTTTTCTTTGATGTTTTTCTGAACCGTAGACTCAATAAGCTGGGTGCTAAATAATACCGCAAAGAGGGTAGTTACCGCTCCCCAAACTACGAAGCTCATGCGCCAAAAATGGAAGAATCCGTGGCGGGCAAATTGTTCGCTATAAAGATCGCTGGTTTCGCGACTGGAGGTCCATAGATACAGAGGGTCTCCGGTATGGATAGCTCCCCAGATATCATATAATACAGGGAAAGAGCCCATCATAAAGGCGGCCAACCAACGTTTTTGAGAGAGCAAATAGATACCGTAAGGAATGGCTACGAGGAAAAATTCTTGGCGGACGAGCGTACTAAAGGAAAGCAGCAAGCCGGCCCAGAGCCATTTTTCCTTGTAGTGGAAATAAACCGCAGCGATAAGAACTAAGCCGGAAAAACTATCCGCATAATTTCTAAAGGCAATTTCGATCCACATGGGTTGCAAAGCCAAAAGTATGGCGGCAAGCAAGGCATAACGTTTATCAAAAAAAGCGGCAGTTTTATAGGCTAGGAATGATGCCAAGCCAGCAAAGAGACAATTAAGAATGAGAATAAACTTGGTGCCTAAAAGGGCTGGAATCGCATAAACGAGTTTATACCCGGTTTTTGGCCAGTTACCTAAAATCGAGGAGGGCTTATCCCAAAATTCACCCATATTGATGAGGTGAGCAATTTCGTCGTGCTGGTAATAACCGGTCGACTTGAAAGAGTAGAGGTAATAGGCCAATGCCGCGATACCACTAATAGCTAAAGCGAGGGTGTCTTGCGGTTTTTGCGCTTGCACCAAAGGTCCTTCTGCGGTGGGTTTTTTTGCCATATTAAATTTCGTCCTGGGAGTTCATTTAGCAAGTACATGTCAGGCGCATGTACGAAGTTTCAATAATACGAAAAAGGGCTAAGACCGCATGTTTCTTTCCGTGCTTGTTCGGTGAACGGGTTAGCGGCGAGTAGGTACGCGATTTATCGCGTACTGCAAGAGTAAAGTTTTCACATCAAATTGGGTTGGTTGGATAATGGAGGGCCTCAAAGCATCAAAGTACGCGATAAATCGCGCATCTACATTTTTGTGGTTTTTGCAACTGGATAGCGCGGGTTTCTCCAGCAAATGGCTAGACCCAGTTAATCGACTACGGGTTTTTTTATAGGTTAAATAGAGGCATATTTGATTATGGCAATTATCGTCAGCAGGTATATTCAAGGTTTCAAAATTGTGTTTTTATCCGTTCTTGTCTTTTCGGGTATGACGGGGCTTCAAAACTGTGGAGAACCGGATTCACCGACCTATGAATGCACGCCAGATATTACGGTGCTTCTTCCTGAAAAGGCAGTTTCTACCTTTTTCTTTGAAGAAGGAACTTATTGGGTATATCAACGAGAAGATAGCCTTTATTCGGATTCGGTTTGGGTGACCTTGGCCAGAGAAGAGATACTACCAGTTAACACCAAAGTATTTCCTGATTTTAAAAAGGCAAAATGTTATGAATCAAAAAGCACTTTACTTAGCTCATCTAAAAATTATTTTTTCATTTCAAATGGATATATTTTACAGTTAAGAGGACCAAAAAACACGCTTTCATATTCTGAAGAAGTGTTTGTTTTATATGATGGATGGCAAAAGACGTCCCAAATTCGCTTGGACCTAATTGGAAATGAATATAGTACAGTCAATGCATATGGCGATTCTGTATACCATCAAGATTCAATCGAAGTTAATGGAAGAAATTATCTCGATATTACAATATATAAACGAAAGTCACAAAGACCGGATTATTTAAAAGAGGCATACTACGCTCCAAGTTTTGGTATGATTCGTTTTAAAGATAATAACGATGCTTGGTGGGATTTGATACGCTATAATATTGTTCAATAGTTGACTTGGGAGTTGTTAAGTACGCGATAAATCGCGTACCTACATGTTTGTGGTTTATATTATTCGTTGACGTAGAACGTTTCGGTAGTAATATATTCTGGTTGTTGGATGGACACTGTTATTCGACCAATAGATTTTTTATATTTATAAATATTAAGCATATTTGATTATGGCATTCATCGTCAGTAGGTATATTCAAGGTTTCAAAATGGTGTTTTTATCCGTTCTTGTCTTTTCGGGTATGCTGGGCCTTCAGAACTGTGGAGAACCCGATACACCGACCTATGAATGCACGCCAGATATTACGGTGCTTCTTCCTGAAAAGGTAGTTTCTACCTTTTTCTTTAAGGAAGGGTCCTATTGGATATATCAACGTGAAGATGGTGCCTATTTGGATTCTATATGGGTTTCAAAATCTAGTGTTGGGATTTACCCCGTCAATACTAAAGCACACCCTAATTTTAAAGGTAAAAAGTGTTATGAAGCAAAGCAAACTATTTTCACTTCACTCTCAGGTTATATTTTCGAGAATAATGAATACTTTATTCAGGCAGCATATCCAAAAGAAACCGATGACCAAAATGAGGAAGTATTTGTTGTTTTTGATGGCTGGAAAAAAACTCGCGACAGCAGAATTTTTTGTCAGAGAAATCAATTCGAAGGCCTTAATGATATTGGAGACTCAATATTCGAAATACAATCTCTTGTGGTTTCTGGTAAAAAATATTCAAACGTAGTGCACTATAAAAAGATAGCACCAAGGCCATATTATTTGTTGGAAGCCTATTATGCTCCCGGCTATGGGATGATTCGGACCAAAGATGAAAATGATGCTTGGTGGAATCTAGTACGCTACAATATTGTTCAATAGACCCACGAGAATCAACTACTTCTTTCGAATAGCGCTCATTAGCGATGCGCCTGTTGGTGGATTCGAAAATAATGACTTCTCGGCTCTTAACAAGGCATAGAATAGTTGGTTGATAAGTCCGCTTGGTGGTTTTAAACCGTTTTCTACCAAGGTTTTGATGTCTCCCTTATTTTTAACAAACCGCTTTCTTGCGATCAAGGCAGGCATCAAGGCAAGCGCCCAGTAACGATGACCAAGCACTTCAGTATCCATGCCGTCGAATTCAGCCGTCATCATCTTTTTATCATAACGACGTATATGACCAACTGCCTCATCATAATCACTTTTATATTGGTCGAGGGCTGGTACATTGATAAAAAGTACGCCGCCTGGTTTTAGGTGATACATGATGGATTCCAAAAATTCCTTGGTATCTGGGATATGCTCCAAAACATCAAAAAGAATAATCGCATCGTAGGCATCTTTGAACTTTGGATGATGCTCGTGAATATTGTACAGGTAGGTTGTTCCTTTAAGCCCCTGATTTAATTTGAGCGCCTCTTCATTGATATCGCATCCATCAACGGTCCAGCCGACTTTGTTTTCGAGTTGTTTTCTCACCAAGCCGTTGCCACAGCCGATTTCCATCACCTTGAGGTTTTGGTCCATAGGGAGGTAGCGGGGTGCGAATTTTAAGAAGGCGTCGATTCTCGACTTAAACCAAAAGTGATTTTCATTGGCAATTGCATACCAATCAAAGGGAAAATCATCAGGGGAAACATTGGATAAAATCTCCATTTTTTCAAACAATAGCGGGCTGTCAAAGGTTTCAAATGTAGGGCATTTTATGCGTCGGTTAAAATGCTTAATTTTGAAAGTCGAAAATTTAAACCCTTAGATATATGTCATTCGAACAACCTAAATTACCTTATGATTTTAATGCACTCGAGCCTCATATCGATGCACGTACTATGGAAATTCATTACGGCAAGCACCATGCGGCTTACGTGAACAACCTGAACGGAGCGATTGAAGGAACCGATGCTGCAGGAAAGTCTTTGGAAGATATCATGAAGAACATTTCAACCTATCCGGCCGCTGTAAGAAATAACGGAGGAGGACATTGGAATCACTCTTTATTCTGGACTGTCATGTCGCCAAACGGTGGCGGTCAGCCTTCTGGTGCTTTGGCCGAAGCGATCAATAGCGACCTTGGTGGATTTGATGCTTTCAAAGATGCGTTCAGCAAAGCAGCAGCAACCCGTTTCGGTTCTGGCTGGGCTTGGTTATGTGTAGAAGGTGGAAAGTTGAAAGTTTGTTCAACGGCCAACCAAGATAATCCTTTGATGGATGTAGTAAGCGATTGCAACGGAACACCAATTCTAGGATTGGACGTTTGGGAGCATGCCTATTATTTGAACTACCAAAACCGTCGTCCTGATTATGTTTCTGCGTTTTTTAACGTGATTAACTGGGAAGAAGTAAGTCGCCGCTACCAAGCAGCACTTTAATAGTATTTAAACCAAAAAAGAGAAAGCCGGCATTTGTCGGCTTTTTTTTGCCTTGCATGGTAAATAACTTGGTGGTGTAAGTCCACCATGAGGGTTTATAGTCACCAACCATTAGCGAAGTGCAAGGGTGTCCATTGTGAGGTGGAATCTGAAGGAAGCTTTTAGCACATCTCTGCACCGAGGACCATGAATCTTATTAAGGTATGTCTTCCTATTGGATTATTATCAAAAGGTGAGAGAGGTAAACTATAGAACATTACCTACGGTTGTGTGAGAGGACAGATTGCGAAAATTCTTTTTCGCTATCTTCCTAATCGATTTCAGACAACTATTGCGCGCTGTTATTCGACAAAATAAGTAGAGGGAAGGGAGAGCATTTGCCTACAGGCCGCAGCCTCTCTTTCATTTCCTTGGTCTAATGTTTACATTTGTTTGAGCCAGCCCTATGAAAAAAGTCATTTATCTCCTGTTGGGTGCCGTCGTATTTATTGCGGCATGCAAGAAGGAACAAGCCTTTTCGCGCTTTAGCAGCAACCTGCTTTTGCCTCTTCTTCATACCGAATTAGATCTTAGTAATGTCATTTCCGACAGCATTTTAGTGCCCGATGCAAATGGTGCTTTGCGCTTGGTATCGTCGTATGATATGTACCGTGGCCGACTTTCTGACCTTTTAATTGTGCCAGACACCGAGCGGGTTAATACCTTGTCACTTAAAACCCTACGCTTAGCGGACCAGACTCAAACTCAGGTAGTTCCTCTCTTTTTGATCTTTCCACAGGCCACCGCGTTGAATGGTCAGACTGTTCCAATTCCTGCTACTACGAACAGCGGTCTTGGGGCGATACCAGTAGATGCAGCTGATTTTTTCCAGGAAGCCACATTTAATTCAGGAACGATGGAAATTACCATTACAAACGGCTACCCTGTTGAAATTAGCACCTTAATTTTTCGCTTAAGCAATGTAGTAGGGGGCACCACCATCCAAACAGATACATTCAAGAACATTTTACCAGGCACGTCAAAAACAAAAGTGATAGACGTATCGGGCAAGAAGCTCTATTCAAAGATGGAGGCGACACCAATTTTGGTGGAAACCGCAGCATCTAGTGGCTCTGTCCTTATCAATCAGTTTGCGATAACGAGCATTCAGTTTTCCGTGAAAGACCTGAAGCCACAAAGTGCCATTGCCCGTTTTCCGGCGCAGAGCATCCTTTCAGCGGATGAAACCGTGGTGTATTATTTTGGTCAGGCGCAGCTCAAAAAGCTTAAAGTGAGCAAGGGGAAAGTGAGCTTTCACGTGGTGAGTACCATTGAGGAACAAATGCAGGTTGATTACCGAATTCCGTACGCTTTGCGAAACGGACAATCATTCAAGCAAACCTTTACCGTACCTGCAGCACCGCCAGGAGGGACGGCAGATTTTAAGATTGAGTATGATATTTCGGGCTATGAAATTGATTTACGAGGGAAAGACCCGAATGTAAAAGACACGGTTAATTCCTTTTATAATATCTTGGATGTAACCATTGATTCGTCTGGTATTGAGCGAAACATTTCACTAGGTGATAGTATCTTCTTGTATTTGGGTCTCTTGGATTTAGAGCCAGAATATGCTGAAGGATATTTTGGTTCTGAGCTGTTTGAAGTGGGCCCAGAAACGGTAGATGTTGATTTCTTCGCCGGCCTAAATGGAGGGATAGATTTTGAAGACCTCAATTTCAATATCATTCTAGAAAACGGTATAGGAGCCGAAGCAGAAGCGACCATCAATCAGCTGACATCACGAAATACACAAAAAGGAACCACCGTGCAACTTGCTGGAGTTGGGGTAACAGGACCACATTCGTTACCCCCCGCGACATATCCGCCATTAAAACCATCCATAACAAGCATTAATATTAATAAAGGGAACTCGAATATCAAGCCCTTTATTGAGCAGCTACCGAATAAGATGGACTACCATATATCCATAAAAACAAACCCGAATGGCAATGTCAATAACTTCAAGGATTTTGCAACGGGCGAGTCGGAATTAGCGGCGAAGTTGGAGGTGGACATGCCTATGAGCCTCAAAACAAATGGGCTAACGCTTGTGGATACCGTAAATTTTGATCTGTCGGTATCAGCCAATTCGAATAATATCATCGAAGGAAATTTGAATATTGTTGCCGATAATGGATTCCCATTTGATGTTGACCTCCAGCTCTACTTGTTGGATGGAAACGGAAGCATTATCGACTCACTTGTAGGGATAAACAATAACCGCATTCAGGCAGCCCCAGCGGATGGAAATAATCGGGTAACGGAAGCTTTGCGTTCCGTGGTTATTGCCAGGGCGGATCAAGCGAAGATGGCCAAACTTCGGGCTACCAAGAAAATATTGATAAAAGCTACCGTGCAGACCCCAACAGGAAATACCAACTATTGGAAAATGTACAGTGATTATGGATTTAAAATAAGTTTGACCGGTGACTTCATCTATGACCAGAACTATTAAAACCCTCCTTCTTTTGGCCCTGCCGTTGAGCACCTTGGCCCAACAAGACAGTCTGTGGAATAAGTTTCCTAATTTCTTTGACCACCCTTTTAGGAGTGTGAAGGCGAAGTCAATGGTCGCTGTGGAAGGTAGCTATTATGTTGATGCCAGCACGGCGAATAATTCCTTGCTATGGAAGCTTGCCCGACGCCAAGAGTTGAGTAATGAGTTGATCGCAGAAAATGCGGACCGTACCAATGTTAAGAATATGATAGGGATAGATAATCGCTATTCGCTAACCTATTATAATTTGAACAAGGGGTTTTTGAAGAAAGACAGCCTGCACTACCTTATACGTTATGGATTTAATGATCATGCCGGGGCTAGTTATTCAGATGACTTCTTTCGTCTGATAGGGCAAGGAAACGCCTATTTCGAAGGAGATACCGCTGACGGAAATGGCCTAGTATTCAAAAGATCTCGATATGATTATATCGACTTTGGTTTAATTAAGTTCTTTCCAAATCGCTCAAACCTGAGTGTATCCGTTGGTGTTGCTAGAGGCATAAGGATGATAGATCTGGATGGCCGCCGTTTTTCTGTGTATACTGCTCCTTATGGCACGAGTACCGACTGGGATATTGACCTTACAGCTCGACTTACTCCAGGTGACCAACAAGGATTTGGCAATGTACATGGTATGGGAATGCAAATAAGTATAGATTACAAAGGACTTCTTGGTCCTGATGGTGCTTATGCTGTCGGAGTAAGAAACTTGGGTTTTATTTCATGGAAAGGCACCCAGTATACCAAAACAGCCAAGTTTAATTATGATGGCTGGTATGTACCAGACTTTGAAGTATTCCAAGACCCAGATGCTGGAAGAAATGCGTATGACAGTATTGCTTCAGAATTTCAACCAGACTCTACTGGCTTCAAGTCGACCGAAATGCTACCGAGCCTAATTTATGCCGAATATTCCATGCGTTTAAACGGAAAGCAGTCGCTGACTTTCCGTTTTGATAAAGTGATGAACACACCTATGATTCCTCGCTTTTCACTAGGCTATACCTACTTCTTTGGAGATTTTTATGGAACCAGCAGCATCATGACTGGCGGATATAGTCGCCTAAATGTCAGTCAGGAATTAGGCTATCAAAAAGGAAAGCACTTTGTCAAAGCACTATTCTATGGGCTTCAAGCTTGGGCCACACCGCATAAAGCTGGGGGCTTAGGAGGAGGACTAGGCTATACCTATTCATTTTAAGGAGTCGCAGCCTTTATTCTTGATCCGCCATGGCGTTCGAAACGTTTGTTTTGTGGGTTTCCATAATAGGTAATGGTTGAGGCACCATTGGCTTCAACCACCAGTTTTTGCAAGGCTTTTACTGCAACCTTTGTTCCTCCATTGGCCTCCAGTCGAAGTTCTTCGGCAACCAAGTCTTCTAGCTGAAAATCGCCCCCTCCATTTAGCTCGAGCGTAGCCGTTTCACATGACCCGGAGAGGCGACAAGTATTTAGTCCATTGGCTTCAAGTATAAAATCATCGGCTTTTATTTCTCCATTGAGAGTCGCCGCACCGTTTAGTTCTGCCCGGAAAGAGTGTTGGCCTTTAAACTGTACCGACACCGTGGTACCGCCATTCACCTCAATTTTCTTCAAATAGGGCATGCCAATATGCAATATTCCGGAGGCACGACCGACTTCGAGTGGGTCCATGAAGATGCGCAACTCATCCCCTCTTTCACTGAATTCGGGAGTGTAGTTGGCACCTTTTTCCGTATAAATTTGATAGTTGGCACTCTGGAATAACACTACTTCTGGTACCCCGGACACATTGATTTCACTGAAATTATCATACTGGTAAGATATGCCTTCATGCGTGTTCGAGATCTTGTTTTGATTAACTTTTAATCCCTCTCTAGTCATAATGAAGGCCTTACCTTCTAATCGGCTTTTATGCAAATAGCCCTTGGTGTTGACATGACTTAAAAATGTGGAAGTATTGTTTCCAAAAACCACCACGGTACCAATTGGCACGTAGAGCGAGTACTCAAGACTTTGGTTTTTCCATACGTCCGTTTCGGATACTTCATAATAGGGGTTGAACAAAAGGGTATTCCCCGTGACGCTTAACTCATTTTTCACGCGGGATGCAAGTTCAGCAGCTTGTTCGTAGGTTTTTCCATTCGAATGTCGTTCTTCTTTTAGTGTGGTTTCAGATAAGTTGCTTACAAGAATATTGAGTTTCACCGGACGTTTCAGAACGCCATTTTCTTTAGCATAGATTCCGCGAATCCCTTTGCGGTGACCAAATTCAATAATGAATTTTTTTTCACCATATACCGCGGTATTGGTGGATTGGATAAAGAGGGTGTCTTGTTTCGGAATGCTTTGTTCCTGTGTGAGTATCGCATGATCTCTCCACGAATCGGAAAGGGTGAAGACCATTGCAATGACTCCAATTAAAGATACAACCCATAGTGCTCCAATGGTTTTTCCAATCCAACGGTTTGAATCGCTTATTCCGAGGAGCAATCGTAGCCCAACGAAAAGTAGTCCAATGAGCGGAAGGACAAATAAGCCCCCGAGAGCAAAGGAATAGAGCAAAGCAATTCCTTCTGATTCAAATAATTGGTCGAAGAAGGGAAAGAAGGGGGTTCTCCAGAAATCAACGAGAAATCCAAAATACGCAAAGCCCATAAACACTAGGAAAAAGAGAATACCAGCAACGAGCACAAGTCCAAGCACTCTTAAAAAGATCTTTACCCCGACACCTATGGCGCCACCTACCACCCGTGTAGCGCCTTGTGCCGCCGAACGCGCGGTATTGGCTACTTTTCCGCCATCAAAATCTTTTCTGAAGCGGTTAAATTCTTCGCGAACGGTTTTTTCAATATTATCAATCGTTACATTTTCCCCCTTCATCTCTAAACGTTCAGAAGGGGTTTTTGCCTCCGGGATGATGGCCCACAGAATTAGATAAAGGATTAGACCGGTACCAAAAGTGAAGAATGCAAATAGAAAGCCCACGCGGAGCCAGATGGGGTCAATATCGAAATAGGAGCCCAAACCAGTACAAACCCCGCCCATTATTTTATTTTCACCATCCCGGTAGAGGAGGCGTTTGCCGCTTTTGGCAGAAGTATATTCATAGGAATCTTCCCCGTCTTCTTGGTCGATTTCAGCAGGGTCACCCATCTGACTTACGATGTATTTTACGCGGTCGAGGTTCACAGCCCCCTGTATGCCAGGGTCTCTAGAGAGCATTTCCGCAATACGGCTCTCGATGTCTGATAGAATTTCATCTACTCCATCTTGTCCCTTGAAATGAGTGCGTAGCTTTCGCAAATAGGCGTCGAGGTATTGAAATGCGTCTTCCTCAATTTGAAAAACGAGTCCTTGGATATTGATGCTGATAATTCGGTTCATGATTATAGTTTTATACCTGTTGCCTTTTCAACCGCTTGGTTCAATTCCGACCAGGTATTGTGTAAGTCTTTGAGAAATGTTTCGCCTAATGGCGTGATAGAATAGTATTTTCTGGGTGGCCCTTGTGTGCTTTCTTCCCAGCGATACTGAAGAAGTCCGGCATTTTTTAGGCGGGTGAGTATCGGGTATAAAGTGCCTTCAACCACGATAAGCCGAGACTCCTTAAGTTTTTCGATAATCACCGAAGCGTATATCTCCTCCTGCGCAATGATTCCTAGAATACAGTATTCTAAGATTCCTTTTCGCATTTGAGACTGTGTGTTTTCTACCTTCACAATACAAAGATATGGCTATTGGAAGGTATTATGCAATACATAGTACTATTTTTTTTATTCTGGGAAAGATTTTGCATGCTACGTTCGTTGGTGGCAAAGGGGTGGTATTGGATTTTGGTTGAGGGGGTTGTGTGTTCAGAAGCGCCTCCTCTCGAAAGGCACGAAGGGACTAAAAATTGAAAAAAGCCAATATTCCATGTCGAAACATTCTTTTTAATGAACAGGGAAGCCCATTTTGTCAATTGGATTTAGGAAATGACCAATTCGTGTTAAAGAATGCAAATTGTGCTAAGGAAAACGCTTGCTATCAGCGGATTTGCCGGCATACATTTGCACCTCAGTTAAAAGAAAATACACAAATGTTAAAACTAAAAGTACTCCTCCTACTGGCGCTTCCTATGTTTACCATGGGCCAAACGCCAGTGAAATTGTCGCTCGATAGCGGGTTTCAAAATTTTCCTTCTCGTGAGCCTGATTTCAACTATTCTATCATTTTTCCATTACGTGCTGACGTGCTCAATGCTAATCCTCAAACATTCACGCCTTCGCTCAACAATCGCTTTTACATGTCTCTCTTTGGTCCACGTTATAAATCTGTGAGTACCTCCAATGTGGGATATTATGATTTTCATATCGGACAAGACATTAACCCGATTTTGACCTATGGTAATACCGCGTATGATGAGAACAATCTGCCACCAGCAATTTGTGCTTGTGCAGGTGTCGTAGATGAGATCGTAGATGGTCCTGACTCTGTGATGGAAGAAAGTGGAACGGGTCGCTATTTGACCGTTAAATGTAATGATACGTTCGCCGTGAGTGGATGGGGTAAAGTGCTTTTGGCATACCGTCATCTTGGCTCAATCTATGGAAACTGGCAAGAAGGGGATTCTATCTTTCAATATGATACTGTTGGTATTGTAGGACAATCCGGCCATACTGAAACCAATCACCTACACTATAGTCTGCAGAAGAGGGTAAATAATCATACTCAAAACGTACATACCATGCGGGTGATGAATCCAAATGCAGCGCCTCATCTCTACACAAAGATGAATACGGAAGTGGAAATTCATCAATTGGGCTATTGGGCGGATAGTGCGGCCTTCCGAATTGTGATTCCTCAGAACATGTTAGCAACTAAACGCATCACCGTCTCGTACCCAGGAGAATTTAGTCGCGAATACGATTTTGAAGATATGGCAGATTATGATACAGATGTTCGAGATCAGAATGATTTTATCGCAGGATTGGCCTTCTATGCTTATCCATTAAACCACTTTCAAACAGCCAACTACCGCTACGAGGATAAGAAAGATGAGATGCCATCAGCCTATCCGGCAAGTCCCGCTCGTGGAAATGGAAACTATTACCCAATACCGAATGAAGGACTGTTCAATACCCCAGCATATGTATTGGATGTGGTGGTGACAGATCTTCCTGATGAGTATGATATTTCTAGTTTAGAGCTGAGCATACTTTCCATCCATGGACAAGAATTAAGTACAAATGGAATCGTGTATAATGAAGCGCCAGTGGTAGCAATTGATGGTCCAGTAAACGGTTTATCCATACAGGGAAATGCCGGTGTTTCTATTACCGCAACCGCCTCGGATCTTGACGGAAGCATTGCTAAACTTGAATTCTATATAAATAATGTGAAAGTTGGTGAAGATGTATCATCACCTTATGCCTATCAGTTTGCGCCGTCGGCTTATGGTGTTCATCAATTGGAAGTGAAAGCCATTGATGATTTAGGAAAATCAACGAGCGCCTATTCTTCGTTTAGCACCTACCATAGTTTAATCCAAGTAGAAATTAACCAAGACGATGACGACGTAGAACAATATGGCTATGGAAAGATCACCAAAGGAAATAATGATTTGGAGCTTGGATATGATGGTTCAGATCGTGGATTTCAAACCGTTGGGTTGCGCTTCAATGAGGTTAATATTGCTAAAGAGTCACCCATTACTCATGCCTATATTCAGTTTACCTCAGAGGAAACAGACGACGATTATTCCCGTGTAAATGTGCGTGTACATGATGTAGATAGCGCCGAAGAATTTAGCTATACCTATTATAATGTTTCAGGCAGAGTTACGCTAAGTGATTCTGTAATCTGGGAGATCGCTCCATGGAATGCTACAGAGCAAAACGGCGTAGATCAACGAACGCCTGAGATGAAGGAGCTTATTCAAGCTATAGTAAATCGCAACAATTGGGATGGCGACAACAGCATTTCTTTCGCTATCCAGGGAATTGGAACGCGGACGGCCTATTCATACGATAGCGGTAACGAGGATGATTACCAGCCTATATTATGGATTGAGTATACACCGTCGATGAACAATATGGCTCCTGAAATTTCAGTGAGCAGCCCAAATGTTCAAGGATCTTATCCTGGACAAGTTGACCTTAGCATGAGTGCTTCTGACCCTGATGGCACGATCGCTTTGGTCAATACTTTTGTGGATGGTCAGCTCGTAAACTCTGACCATGCGAATCCATTTACCTATAATTATTCGGGTAGTTTGGGTATGCATGAAGTGGTTTTTGTTGCCTATGATAATGAAGGTGACAGCGTTGTAGCTGGTCCACTCCCGTTTAGCATCTATCATTTTCAAACGGCTTTGGCTATTGGAAGAGGCAAAGATGATGTGGAAGAGTATCAATCTGGAAGCGTTGCAAAAAACAACAAGGATTTAGAAATGGCGTATGATGGAAATAGTCACGGAAACCAAACGGTGGGTCTGCGCTTTAACGGGTTGGCAATTCCACAAGGGGCTACAATTACGCGAGCATACATTCAGTTCGTTGCAGATGAAAGTGATGCCGGAGCATGTGCCTTGACGGTTTATGTGAATGATCTTGATTCTGCTTCCGAGTTTTCCTATAGTTCATATAACGTGAGCAATCGCTCGAAATATGGAACAAGTATAGCTTGGAATCCGAGCCCATGGATAGAAGAACATGCGGGGTTAGTTCAAAGAACACCAGATTTGACCGCCTTAGTTCAAGGAATTGTGAATCGTACAAATTGGGATAGTGACAATAGTTTAAGCTTTGTTATTCAAGGAACCGGTGCCCGTGTGGCGTATTCTTATGATGGAGACGCTGCGAAAGCTGCTGTATTGCACGTAGAATATTACCATGAAGGGACTCAACTAAAAGGAATGACTTCTGTATTCCCAAGTGCAAATTCATTCTCAGAAATTGCCGTAACGGTCTATCCTAACCCAACGAGTTCTGGCATGCTCAATATTCGCGTGCAAGACGGACAAGACCTAAAAATTGAATCGTTGGCATTATTCAATCTTCAAGGAAAGATGGTCCACCAAAGAGAAATAGTGGAAAACGTAATAAGTCAGGTAGACGTAAGTCAATTTGCAGCGGGAACCTATATTTTGATAATCAACACGAATCAAGGCATTCGTCGTGAAAGAGTAATTGTTGAATAAGTAGTTATTCGCTTAACTGAATGGCCGGTGGATATTCATCGGCCATTTTTTTTTCTTGTTTTCTTGAAACGAATTGTTAGCTTTGAATTTCAAAGTGCTTTTAAAATGAACAAACCTCAAGAAGATTTAAAGGAGATTCGGCAAATGATGGAGCGCAGCAGTCGCTTCCTTTCGCTTTCCGGTTCATCAGGAATTGGCATTGGTTTCTTGGCTTTATTATTTGTGGGTTGGCAAGTGAGCAAGGGGAACATGTCGTTTTTCGAACAGAAGAATTTTGATCTACAAACCGACGCTTGGGAGGAATTTATCTTAGGTTCTTTGGTGTTATTTGGGGTTTGCCTTGTTTTATCCATGGGCTTCACCTTGCGCAGAACAAAGAAAAAGGGCCTGAAAGTTTGGAACTCTAGCACCCGCAATATATTGGGCGCAATAGGTTTACCGATGATGGTTGGCGCTATGATAATGCTACAAAACTTTAATGGCTTAGGAACAGAGGCGTTTTTCTCTACCAGCCTATTATGTTATGGATTAGGACTTTTCTTCGCAAGCCGCTATACCTATGATGAGCTCAGGATGATGGGCTTGGCCATGCTGGTGCTGGGCACTTTGGCTGTACTTCATTTGCCTATGGGGCTTTTGTTTTGGTCTTTGGGATTTGGCGCCTTGCATATAGTTTATGGTGCAATCATGTATTTTCGCCACGAACGATGAAAAATATTCTCGATGGACTTGATAAAGCTTTTGAAAGTAAAGCTCGACTAGGTATCATGTCGGTGCTCATGGTCAACGACTGGGTAGAGTTTACCGAGATGAAGGAGCTGTTAGGGTTGAGCGATGGGAATGTAGCCAGTCATATTCAGGCATTGGAGAAACTGGGATATGTCCATGTACGAAAGGAATTTCGAGGGAAGAAACCCGTTACTTCCTATACCGCAACTTTGCCGGGAAAAAAGGCCTTTGACCTGCACTTAGCCGCACTTGAAAAATTGATTAATCCTAAAAACTAAATTTTTTTGTTATGATACTTTGTAACTCAAAGCGCTTTGAATTTTTGAAATACGTCCGAGAGCGCGTTTTCAATTTTCTCACGATGAATGTCTACTTCCCTTTCTGTAAGGCAGTGTATTCCGGACAAGGCAAGGCGATCGATTTATTCACGCTCACGGATATGCCAATAAATAGTTTGGGGGAGCGAACGAGTCGTTTTTTAAAGCAAAACAAGCTAGTTCCCATGCCGGGGTATGAAGCACACGATATGAAACATACGCTTCTCGGATTCCCAGCCAATATGAAAGGGGAGATCAGCATGCAGTATTTCGAGTTCGGCAATGGAAATCGAAGCTTACCAGTAATAACGGTAATGTTCTTCGGAACGCTGTTTATGCCCGAAGAATACAAGGAATACCTCTACCAATTCCAGCGCGGAAAAGGTGCCAAAGACCTCAGCCGAATTGACCTTAAAGAATTTGCAGCCGTATCTATCTACCAATTAGAAAAACAATGGAAATTATAAAATATCTCCCCAAATACCGATTCTTTCGTCGCTGGTTTTTTGGATACCAGTTTATTGGAAGCGCACTCCTATGTATGCCAGCATTTCTAAGTCTGATTTTATTGATTGGCATTCCCCATGTACTCTTCCTAACTGCGAACGCCTTGAATTACGATTCTTATTCTAACGTGGGTAGGAAAATTTTACATGGTATGATGTTCCCCTATTATGCTTGGTTATTCTACCTATCCTTATTGTTTTGGCCCGAGTTTGCTGGAACCTGGGAGCATGCCGATAGCATTGATAACCTTATACGTCTGCAACTGTTATTAGCGCCACTGGTACTTTTTGGCCAGCTCATACTCATCGCCATCGAATGGATTTACCCCACTTTATTGCCTCATGAAAAATTGGATCAGATCACTCAAGCACCTTACGGGAATTAGTTATGCCGTAATCGGGCTCATCATTGTATTAATCAAAGAAAAATTGAAATGAAGAATATCACTAGGACTTGGCTATGGCTAAGCATTTTTTCTATATCCATGGCCGCACTTGAATCGGCTGTGGTTGTTTACCTCCGCGCGCTATTTTACGGCGAACGGATGGAATTATTCCCTCTCCAACCATTGAGTGAACACTTGTTATGGGTGGAGTTAACTCGTGAGCTGGCGACCCTCCTGATGCTGCTATCTGTTGGCGTCATGCTTGGAAAAAACCGCTGGTCGAGAATGGGCTATTTTTTAGCAGCCTTTGGAATTTGGGACATTTTCTATTATGTGTTTCTCTATGTTTTTCTACAATGGCCCGAATCCATCGTTTCGTGGGACATACTTTTTCTCATCCCACTTCCATGGTTTGGTCCTGTACTCGCTCCCTGTTTGGTATCGGTACTCTTTATCCTTTTTGGAATCATCTGCAGTTTGCATGAAGACAAAGGGGATGCGCTGCGTATTCGTTTTGAAGAGTGGACTGGAATGATTCTAGGCACATTAACCATGCTCTATACCTTTATGGAGGAAAGCTTGCACCTTCTGTTCTCTGGCAAAATAAATAGCGCGGACCCAATGATTTTGCGCGAAATGGCGGAGTATATCCCCCAAGATTTTTCGTGGGGCATCTTTACCTGCGGCATCCTATTGTTCGCAGGTGGTGTCTTTGTATATTACAGAAGAATCCGACTGAGTCATTTGGTGCTTTATTAAATAATTGGCCAAAAGCTGTACCCTCTTGCTGTTTTACGCGTTATATAAGTATGAAGGTTATTTTGCTCATCCTTTCCATTCTAATGGTTTCATGTGAAAGCATGATGGATGAGCAGCTTGTGGCCAAGAGGTTGGATCAAAATAATGAGCTTCTAGAAAAACAAGTAAACTTGCTGCAACGGACCTTTGTATTAACCAGCGCAGAAGAATCAAATAACCCGGCAAAAACACTCTTCAATCAAAGTAGTGAGTGGATGGAGGATTTAGAAAAGGAACTTCACAACTACCAAAATGCAGAACAAAGCACAGCGCTTTTTAAAAAAATGACCAACCGATTCAATGACTCCATGAAAAAACATTCTGGACTCTTAATTGATTGGACGCCAGCATCAGCTGAGTTTGCTGATAATGAATTACTCAGGAGTTGGAAAAGCAATAATTTTTTACTTCTTCAATTGGCTATGATTGAAAAATGTATGGAACTCTACGAAGCCAAATCGCAGGCCGCCACTGAAAGTTTAGTTCCTGTTGTATACAGCAGTCAGTTTTATCAAGTGCAGAAAGGAAATAACGCCATATTTGATGTTGCCTTCAAAAGCAAACGCCCCGAATTAGTCGAGATAAAAATCAGCAAAGCACGTTTAGATGGTAAGCCGATCAATCTCAAAAACATTGAAGTAGACCGCTATACACAGCGCTTTATTCTTTTTTCTTTAGATAAAGGAAACTACGTGATTGAAGGGGATCTCATTCTGGTTAATACCCGTGGCATCAAAGAGTCTTACCCTTTTAGTCAATCCTTTTACGTGCACTAGGATTTGATGCTATTCATCTCACGAAGATGCATGAGCATATCGCCTGTCATGGCTTGGAGGTCATATTCTGGCTTCCAATCCCATTCCATTCTTGCGGTTCCATCATCTATGCTTTTTGGCCACGAATTCGCAATTTGTTGGCGGTAATCTGGCGCATAGCTGATCTCAAATTCAGGAATTTCATTGCGGATGCTGGCGGCAATTTGGTCTGGAGTAAAACTCATGCCCGCCACATTATAACTGCTGCGAATTTTAATATTTTCTGCTGGAGCCTCCATCAAATTAATCGTCGCACGTAAGGCATCTGGCATATACAACATAGGCAACTCAGTCTCTTCAGAAAGGAAACACTCATATTTTCCTTGTTGCAAAGCTTGGTGATAGATGTCGACAGCATAATCGGTGGTGCCCCCACCTGGTGCTGATTTATATCCAATTAAGCCAGGGTAACGGATGCTTCGTACATCGACACCGTGTTTTTCAAAATAGTATTCGCAATAACGCTCACCGGCCAATTTTGTGATTCCATAAATGGTGTTCGGGTCCATCACACAATGCTGTGGTGTTTGGTCACGTGGGGTATTCGGTCCGAAAACCGCGATGCTGCTAGGCCAGTATATTTTACTTATCGCTCTTTCCTTGGCGGCATCCAAAACATGGAACAACCCATCCATATTCAAGGTCCATCCCAATTTAGGCTGACGCTCTGCAGTAGCAGATAATAAAGCCGCCAAGTGATAGATTTGAGTTGGTTTATATTGGTCTAAAATTTCTGTAAAGCGCTGCTTGTCGAGGATGTCGAGCACCTCGGTTGGCCCTGATTCTGCAACAGAACCGGTTAAAGGACGAACATCAGAGGCAACTACATTTGCATCTCCATACATACCCCGAAGGGTTTCACACAATTCGGTTCCGAGCTGACCGCCAGAGCCAATTATCAAAATGCTATCTGTACTCATTATGCTGCGAAATTAGTTTTTTTCTGATGCAATGATTTCCTGATATGCCGCTAAAGTGTTTTTTGCAGTAATGTCTCGCGTGAATAAACGAAGCCGTTCTTTTCCTCCATCTACCCACGCCTGTTTTTCCTTTGGGTTTTGAAGCGCCAATTTTACCCCTGCTGCCAAGCTTTTTGGGTCTTTAACTTTTCCTAAGTAGCCTGTTTTTTTATGGATGATGAGCTCAGGAATTCCTCCGGCATTGGTGCTCACAATAGGAACCTCTGCCGCATAACAATCTAAAATCGTTGTGCCTAAGCCTTCAGTTTCTGAACTAAAGAGTAGCAAGTCTATTTCTGGTAGAATTTCTGGAATATCCGTTCTAAATCCAGCAAAAAAGATATGCTTATCCATACCGGTTTCCTTAGCGTAGGTCATGATTTCCGCTTCTTGAGGACCACTCCCAAAAGCCATGAATGCCGCATCTATTCCTTCGTCAACCAAAATTTTTACAGTATCGATAAAGGTGAAATAGTCTTTTTGCGGGGCCAGGGCCGCAACATTGGCAATGATTGGGGTTGACCGTTTTATCTGAAACTCTTCGCGTAAAATATTTCCTGCTGGAAGTACAAACTTGCTGGCATCAATCCCTTCATAAACCACTTGCATAATCTCCGGTCTTCTAATGTCTGGACGAAGAATTTCCTTAATGGCATTCGATACACAGAGGATTTTCTTGATACGTGGGTGATTGTATTTATACCGGGAGAACATGGATTTAGAAACCGGGAAATCCACACGGCGCTGTAGTAATACTTGGCTTGGGTTTTTAAAAAGGTCAATCGACAAAATGCAGAGCGTATGTGCACCTGAATCATGTGGATGAAGAATATCAATTTGCTCGTCCTTACATACCCGGCTTAAATTATTGGCAAAACCCAAATCCAAGGCCAGACGCTTTTTAAAGGCGTAATATCGGAAGTCATGTTCTTTACAATAGGCTTCGGTGATGGAGCCCTTCGGACAAATAAAAACCTGATAGACACCAAGCTTGTCTAGTTCTTCATACACGTTAACAGCCTGTTGCTCTCCTCCTCGCCACGATATTGGAGAGACGAGATGGGCTATTCTAGGCGGCTTACTCATAATTCAAAGAGCTCTAAAATCTCATCGATTTGTGCAAAATCTCGGATGCCAGGTACGCTCTCGTCGCCACCAATAAGTTGAATGGCATGGGGTGGGTTTTTCACCCAGTTATTTCTTATTTCCTCAATGGTCAGATTGCTTAGGTCAATAATTTCTTGGGCAGGATTTACCGAGTAATCCGGTAGACACAAACGTGTATGCCCACCATCGTCAACGGAAATTCCTTCACGAATGACTTGAAAACCGGCTGTTTCCCATGCTTTTGCTGCTTCTTCTGAGGTAACTTGAACGGTGTCAATCATCAATACCTCCAACGCACTCATCATTTCATCGGGCATACGTTCTCCCAATTCGGCCACCATCGTAGGGCCAGAAAGCCAATCGATAATCTCTTTGGCCTTGAGGGGATCAATATAACGCGGGTGCTCTAGAATAAAACAAAACCCCACCCAATCGGCATATGCTGCGGCAGCATAACGGGCATCGGTTAAGTTGGTGACGGACCCAAATTTGATACGGCAAGTATGAAACATGCTGCAAAGTTGCTCCCTGAATCTTTAATTTGAAAACGGAAATGAAAAATGATGCGAGTTTTTTTGATTTGGTATATGATGTTGTGCGGCTAATTCCTTCGGGAAGAGTCTCCTCTTATGGTGCCATCGCCAAGTATTTGGGTACAGCTAAGTCGGCAAGAATGGTGGGGTGGGCAATGAATGCAGCCCGTGCCCTGCCTGATGTTCCGGCACATCGTGTGGTAAATCGAGTAGGCCTTTTAAGCGGAAAAAATCATTTTGCCCATCCCAAGAGAATGCAGGAATTGCTTGAACAAGAAGGGGTTGAAATAAAGGAGGATAGGGTCCTTCACTTCACAAAAATTTTTTGGGATCCGGAAAAGGAATTGAGCCTTTGAATGAAAAAGGGGATATTTCGCTAATTATTTGAAAAATGGACACAACATCGGTCAGTGAATTTAATGCCTACCGCGAACGAATGAATGAAACCATTCTTGATGCGGATAATCTTGTAATCAAGAGACTCTTTAATTTGGATACCCGCACCTATGAGGAGGG